>OLNS01000013.1_pt1 | contig 151503 bp, 134 predicted proteins | sample 1673031 | NCBI WGS metagenome assembly OLNS01 (sample SAMEA3136748, study PRJEB25190) | human gut metagenome | biome: human gut; feature: human-associated habitat; material: faeces | place: Austria | collected 2013
ATATTTAAAATATAAAAGCAAATGGGGTGATTTAATGGAAACCAAACATGAAAAATTTGTTAGACTTGCAGAATCTAGAACAAATACGGTACTAAAAAAAATAGAATTGTTGGGAAATCTGTCTAATAGAAGAAATTATGATTATGATAATCAGGAAGTTAAAGAAATATTTAAAGCTATAGATAAAGAATTATTACGAGTAAAGAAACTATTTGAATCAGAGCTTGACAAGGATAAAAGTAAATTTTCATTTTCAAAGATTAAAGGAGAAAAATAATGAAAAATAACTGGGTTTTCCCACATGGGAAAGACTTAACACCGAGAGGGGTTAATGATCCAGCAATCAATTCGTTTTTGGACAATGTTATAGACTCATTAACTCGCGAAGTTATTCAAAATTCATTAGATGCTAAAATTAGAGAGAATAATAATCCAGTTATAGTGTCATTTGAGTTTAGTAAAATAAAGACAAACGATATACCTAAGATTAATCGTATATCGGAATTTGCTCTTCCTAAAGCAGAGGAGTTTTGGCGGAAAAAAGGCAATGCTGGTACAATAGATTATCTTAATAGTTTTAGAGAAGTTCTTGAGTCTGATGAGATACGGGTATTAAAAATAAGTGATTTTAATACTTATGGTCTAAATGAAAGAAGTTATGATGCTCTTGTTTTAGGAAATGGCTATACAGAAAAAATAGATGAGAACGCTGCTGGTAGCAAAGGTATAGGTAAGGCTGCCCCGTTCGCAATATCTGACTTGAGGATGGTTTTCTATAATACGGTACCTACTGAAGTTAAACCAAGGCATGTGGGAGTCATGAATTTTGTTTCATTTAATTTTGATGAAAAGGATGAGTCTATTATTACCCAAGAGCGCGCCTTATTTCAGGAAGAGGATATAAGTTATATTCCTGGACAAATTAGTTTTAATTCTAAAAGTAGAGAAGATAATCAATTTGGAACGGATATATTTATTCTAGGCGTTAGAGAAATTGAAGATGACTGGGAAAAGAAGATTTTACTATCCACAGTAAATAATTTCCTAGTATCTATATTGGATAATAAATTAATTGTTAAAGTTAATGACAAATGTCTTAATAAAGAAAATGTTAAAGAAATTATCGAGGAATTAGCAGATTTCAAAAAGACTCAGGAAGAAAATAAAATATTCAAAAATACATTGAATTATTTTGATGCTCTAACAAATGAAAATAGAAAAGAATTCAATCTTGATGAAAGATTCAAAAAATATCCGTTTATAAACTCAGAGAATGATGGTAAATTAATCCTGTTGAAAAGAGAAGATGCTAATCGATCAATTCTTCAAACACGAATATCAGGTATGAAAATATATGATAGGAAGAATATTAGTGGTAATATTCTATTTACAGGTGTCTTTAGGGCTGTTGGTACAGATTTAGATAAGTTTCTTAAGAGTTTAGAGAATACAAATCATACAGACTGGAGCCCAGATCAGGCATCTACAGAGAATCGTAAATTGGCTAGAAGTCTTTTAAAGGATTTATTTGACTGGTTTAAAGAAACTGTAAAAGGTGCATATGAGCAGTCTGTTGATGAAGTAATTGATGCTATAGGTATGAGCGATTTTTTGCCATTATTAACAGATGAAGGTACTGGAGAAGAACAGAAGGAATCAGGCATAAAAAAAACAATAGATTCAATCAAAATTAAAAGAAATACCAAGAAAAATTTATCTTATAGCTCATATGAAAATTCTGAAGAAGGAATCGATTCTATACTTGGTGAACTAGGATTAGATACAACATCTAGTTCAAATTCTAAGAGTAAGAATAAAAAGTCAGTAAAGAAAAAGAGTGTTTTACAAAGACTGAATTTACGTAATCGACTCAGAAAAGAAGAGCTTGTAGAGTCAACGGAGTTTTTTGGTATAAAATTAGTTGCACTTAATAGCAAAGAAGGTCTATATAGATGTATTCTTAAACCAAAAAATTCTTGCAAAGAAATTGAATTAAGAATAAATTACGTTGGAGAAGATGGATCTGCTTTAGAAGCAACAATAGCAGAGGTGAAATCGACAACTAATAAGGTTAAACTTAAAGATTCGCAGATAAGGGTTTTGAATATAAAGAAGAATACATTAACGTTACTTGATTTAAAGGTTGATTCAAGTCTATTATTGAAAATGGAAGGTCAAATATATGAAGTTAAGGTCTGATTTATTTCCGTATCCAGTATTAAGTAATGAATTGGATGATTTTTCAAACGGAAAATTTAATGTGTCAATTAGTCAGAAAAAGATTAGTGTCTCTAGATTTTTAATAACTTTTGATTTTCAACTAGAAAATGAAGACCTTCAAAACTTAATTTTAGAAAAAAAAGCAAAATTTGCAATTCATTTAGAGGGAAAATCTTCTTCTTATCGAAATTTTATATATTTAGAAAATGGAGAAACTATAAAGGAAGTTGAGCTAGAGTCAGGGATAGCACCCAAAAAAATCTTTGCAAATGTAATGATTGTAGCTACAGAAAAGATTATTAACTATAAGAATAGTGGCTTTAATAAAGATTACTATGGAGAAAATTTAGTAATTCCTGAAGTTGAGAAGGGAAGCATACTCGCATATGATACAATGGCGGAGCTAAATATTGATTTTTCTAATTCTGAGAATCCAAATGTTAAATCAATGATACGAGTAGCTTCAATAGACAATAATTTTATGGAAGTTGATTTAGATGGTGATACTATAAGAGTGAATTTACCAAGAAAGTCCTATTATGCTTATGTTAATTTATCGAACTCTAGCAAGGAACAACAACAGTTACTACTGGTAACAATAATTCTTCCAGCATTAACTATGGCGATTGAGAGTGTGAAACAAAATATTGTGGATGAAACTAAAGAATGGTACGAGGCGTTAGGGCATTTACTTTCTAAAATCAATTATGATATTGAAGATCTTAAAGGATCAGAGGAGAATTCATTGACAATAGCTCAACAATTATTAGATTTTCCATTAGAGAATGCATTGTATAACTATTATTCATTTATAGAGGAGAAAAATTGAACAAATTAAAATATGTTACAGATATTTTTTTAGATGAATTTTCAACTAATTTTAAAAGTAAATATTTAGGATTATACTTGAATAATGATGCTGATGAAATTAAAGAAATCTTCTCAAATCCACAAAATATCAGAGAGTCCTCATTTGAATTTGAATTTCAGAACTTGATTCTTGAATCTGATGATCCTGAAGCAAATGTGAAGAATGTAAAAATAATTTGGGAGTCACTTAAGAATTTGACAGTGGCAGAGGCTGAGAATGAAAAAGTTTGGATAGCATTGGAAAACACATACTATCTAAATTACCATTTAGACCAGTTAAATAATATTTCTGGAAAAAATAGAGAGGCTAGTGTAATTGCTAGAACTATTTTTAATAGAGGAAAAAAGAGATCATTAATGATTAATAGTATTGCTTCACTTTGGTGGATTGCATACTATACTTATGATGAGAAGTCTTCAAATCCGTATTATTATACCGAGAGGTTTTTATCTGGAAGTTACAGAGGAAACTCTGTTGCATATTTTTCAAGTAATTTAGTCTCAAATAAAGAAATTGTTTTGGGAACACTAGGTGCAATTTATGAGTTAATTGACGAAGGCAAAATGATTGAAAATAGGTACTCTTACTCTAATGCTAATAAGATTTTAAATTTAGTTGGTGGAGTTATTATGCTAGATTCTCTTTCGAGGGATGAGGTAAAAGAAATCGTTAAGTCTAACCTTTTAGACAGTCAAGGAATAAATTTAGTTAAAAAGTAAGATAAAATATTCATTCACTAGTTATTTAAGTAATATCTAGTGGCTTCTATTAGAAATCGATATAAAAAAACTAACATCATTTAGGATGTTAGTTTTTTTACGATAATATTTATCTGTATCTAGATTATAAATTCTTTATTTCATCGTTGGGAACAACAAGACATCACGGATAGTTGTTGTATCAGTGAGGAGCATGCAGAGACGGTCGATACCGATTCCGAGTCCACCTGTTGGTGGCATACCGTATTCGAGGGCTTCAACGTAGTCGTAGTCGATGCCTGTTGCTTCGTCGTCACCGAGTTCTTTAGCAGCAGCTTGTGCTTCGAAACGTGACAATTGATCGATTGGGTCGTTCAATTCGGTGAAGGCATTTCCGTACTCTTTAGTCATGATGAAGAGTTCGAAACGGTCAGTGAAGCGTGGGTCTTCAGGGTTTTTCTTAGCCAATGGAGACACAGCAACTGGGTGACCGTAGACGAATGTTGGTTGAATCAATGTTCCTTCAACGAATTCTTCGAAGAAGGCGTTGATGATGTGACCAACTTCAGTGTAGTGTTTTTCAACTGGAACATTCTTTTCAGCAGCGATTGCTTTGGCTTTATCCAAAGTCATGTCTTGCCAGAAGTCAATGCCAGTGATTTCCTTGATTGCATCAACCATGTGGATGCGTTTGAATGGTTCGTTGATCTTGATTTCAGTTCCTTGGTAGTTGATAGGTCCATCACCTTTAACCGCTTTAGCAGCGTGTTGGATGATACCTTCAGTCAAGTTCATGATATCGTGGAAGTCAGCGTAAGCTTGGTAAACTTCGATAGATGTGAACTCAGGGTTGTGAGTGGCATCCATACCTTCGTTACGGAAGATACGTCCGATTTCGTAAACACGTTCCATACCACCAACAATGAGACGTTTGAGGTGGAGCTCAGTCGCGATACGAAGCACCATATCAATATTTTGTGCATTGTGGTGAGTGATGAAAGGTTTAGCAGCAGCACCACCAGCTTCATTGTGAAGAACAGGTGTTTCGACTTCAAGGAAACCTTGAGCATCGAGGTAGCGACGGATTTCAGAAATGATTTTTGAACGTGTGACAAAGCGGTCAAAGCTTTCACGGTTAGAAATCAAATCGAGGTAACGTTTACGGTAGATGGTTTCAACGTCTGAAAGTCCGTGGAATTTCTCAGGCAATGGGCGAAGGGCTTTAGACAAATGCGTGATATGAGTAGCCTTGATAGAAAGTTCTCCCATATCTGTACGCATAACTTCACCTTCGACGCCGAGGAAGTCACCAAGGTCAGCTTTCTTGAAGATTTCGTAGTTTTCTTCACCGACAGCATCTTTACGCACGTAGATTTGGATTTGACCATCGCGGTCTTGGATGTGGGCGAAGCCAACTTTACCTTTACCACGTTTAGTCATCAAACGACCTGCGATAGTAGCAGTTTCGTTGATTTCGTGCAATTCTTCTTTTGTTTTGTCAGCGTATTTTTCTTTTAATTGACCAGATGTAGCTGTGCGTTCGAATCGCTTACCAAAAGGATCGATTCCTTGTTCAGCCAAGGCCGTCATTTTTTCACGACGGACAATCTGTTGATCGTTCAATTCTTCCATGTGTTGATTTGACATGTTAGTCCTCCATAAAATAGTCGTAATTATTGTATCATAAATCACCTTCTAAAGATAGGACAAATGATTAAATGTCAGATAAATAAAGCTAGGATTTGTCCATTTTTAGGACAAATTGTAAACTAGCATTAACCTTTGATTAGAAAGTTATAGAATTTATTGACAAATATAATAAAAAGGGTGTACAATAGCAAAGTAAGTTTCGTATGATATAAGGAGGAAATACGATGAAAAAGAAAAATTATGTTAGTAAAGCCGTGATGCTTGGCGCTTTACTAGCACCTATTGGGATGCCTACGGTATCTGTGTTAGCAGATAGCTTTTATCAAAATCAAACGAGTGCTCACGCTGCTGATATTACAAACTGGATTGCCAGCACACCTGAACAAATTACAAATAATTTGACAACTCAGAATATCAATCCACAGCAGTTAGATGGCCAACAATACGTGATTCAATGGGGAGATACCTTGTGGGGAATCTCTCAAGCGACTGGGATTTCTATTGAAAAGTTAGCCTACGATAATAATATTCAGAATATTGACCTTATCTTTGCAGGTGACGTCCTCATCTTGAAACGTGATGGTGATGTCCCAGCAGGTTACCACGTGACTGGTAATGGTTACCGTTGTGCACATTCTAAGATTGTTATCAACAACTACTACGGTGATAACAACCGAGTGATTATCAATAACAGCACTTTTGTCTCTGATGACCATTCTAAGAATACAGTGATTTACGCTCCAGATAATTCTGACAATAGCGTTTCATTCTCAAATAACACAACTAACAATAATAACGATAAAGACAAAGATACTAAAGATTCTAAAGATGGCAAGGAATCATCTTCAACATCATCAGAATCTAAAGATGCTTCATCAAGTTCAACAAGTGGATCTTCATCTTCTACTTCTGCATCAAGCTCAACAGCAAGCAGTAGTGAAAGCAAAGCAAGTACAGAAAGTTCTAAGGAAAAAGAATTGACTGATGATGCTTTCCAAGACAAGGTTCAAAGTGAATTTGAGCAAGTTTATCAACAAAAACGCTCAGGTAGTCCTGCATGGACATTCTTCTCACATGAAGGTGATAAGACTGGTGCAAATGCTACAGCTAAGAAGGACACTGAAAGCAAAGCCCTTTACCTTGAAGGTGAAACGCCAAAAGCTAAAGATATTGTTGATGGACCTAAAGATGGTGCCAAAACGGAAGCTAATGCGAAAGCTCTCGCTGAAAAGATTTACGACACCCTTAGCAACGGAGGTAAGCTGTCAGATCTTATTAAGGCAAAATATGCTCAAATTCAGGTAAGTTATAAGGGTGATAAGTGGGCTTTCAACGTTGATGTTTATAAAGAAAAAGAAAGTTCATCATCAAGCACTGAAAAATCATCAGAATCTAAGGCGTCATCAAGTGATGATTCTCAAACAGAAACACGCATGAGTTCAAGCTCATCAAGTGTTGAACGTTCATCATCAAGTTCTTCAAGTCACACTGAAACAGACTCAGAGGCAACTTTCTCTGACCTAACTGGTGACGAATAGAGAGGGGCAGCACATGTCAAAGAGAAATATCATTATTAGTGTCGTTCTCGCCTGTCTCTTGGTTACGGGAGCTGGATTTGGTGCTTTCTATTACTGGGGAACACACCATTTAGATAGTGTTGTACCTGGTAAGGTTTACCAATACTCAAGTACTCTAAACGGTGAGGTCAATAATCGTGTCATGTATGTAGCCTTCCAAGAAGGTGGGAACAAGGCGCTTGTGAGTCAAGATCGTACGACAGTGGTTAATGCCGCTAAGAGTCAGACTGATTTTGACAAGGCCTATAATGACCAAACAGCTAAGTGGGAATACAGTGTGACAAAGACAACATTGACTCTTGGTAAAAAAGAGGACGATCAATTGTCACAATGGCAGTACAACAAGGTCTTTGCTTATGGTGACCACTTCACATCAAAAGATTTCTATTACCAGATTGCCAAAGGTGGTCAGGGCGAAGTCAAACAAAAAATGACATTTAAAGAAATTAAATAAGTGTCTAAAGATGACAAGATGCATTAGGTTTGGGACAAATTGTTCCAAACCTTTTTCTATCTTCAAAACACGAATAATCTTTACTTAAGTGGGGTCAAAAATTGAAAAGAAAGGGCAAAAACGGTATAATAAGACTGTTTGGGCAATTGCATTCTGATAAAAAACAGACGAGTAAGATTGCCCTAAGACAGTTGACTTAAAGCTTACTTTTGCAAGACTTAGGATTTCACTAGGAGTGGCTGATGCAGTAGTTTAGTTGTTAGACCTCTTAATTTACCTAAGTCTCTGACAAGAGAATGATATAAGAAAGAACGGACAGATGATTACCTCTATTGTTTTTGACGTTGACGATACTATTTATGACCAACAGGCACCTTATCGTATTGCCATGGAAAAATGTTTCCCTGACTTTGATATGAGCCACATGAATCAAGCCTACATTCGTTTCCGCCACTATTCTGATGTTGGTTTTCCACGTGTAATGGCCGGTGAGTGGACAACTGAGTATTTCCGTTTTTGGCGCTGTAAAGAGACCCTTTTGGAGTTTGGCTACCGTGAAATTGATGAAGAAACGGGTAACCATTTCCAAGAGGTTTACGAGCATGAGTTGGAAAATATCACCATGCTTGATGAGATGCGCATGACCCTTGATTTCCTCAAGGAAAAAAATGTTCCTATGGGTATTATTACCAATGGACCAACAGAGCACCAACTTAAGAAGGTCAAGAAGTTGGGACTTTATGATTATGTGGACCCTAAGCGTGTCATCGTCAGTCAGGCGACAGGTTTCCAAAAGCCTGAGAAGGAAATCTTCAACCTCGCAGCTGAGCAATTTGATATGAATCCATCGACGACGCTCTACGTTGGAGATTCTTATGACAATGATGTCATGGGTGCCTTCAATGGTGGCTGGCACTCTATGTGGTTTAACCACCGTGGACGTAGCCTCAAACCAGGTACTAAGCCAGTCTTCGACTTGGAAATCGACAATTTTGAGCAACTCTTTGGAGCGGTAAAAGTTCTTTTCGATCTTCCAAATAACAAATATATCTTTGATATCAATGATAATGAAAATCCAGTCCTTCAACTAGGTATCAATAATGGTCTTATGATGGCGGCTGAACGTCTTCTTGAGAGCAATATGAGTATTGATAAAGTGGTTATCCTTCTTCGTTTGAATGCGAACCAGGAAAAAATCCTTCGTATGAAATATGGAAGATAATAGAGCGGCCTCGTATGGCCGTTTTATTGTCTAGAACGTGAGATAAGGAGTTTGAAAATGGTAGAAATCAACAACTTGAAACATGATATTGAAGCACTAAGTGCTGAACGTGATGCTTTGAGAAAAGAGGTAGAAGCTCTCGAAGCCAAACGTGACGATCTCTTCGAAGGTATTAGAGATGCAGAGCAGATGAAGGGCGTTGCTTGGGATTCCTATTATGCATTAGTGGACCACCTTAATGCTGAGGAAAAGCAAAGAGGGTTTGCTAACAACTATTGGGAACATGTCCATAGAACTGCCAAAATAGACGTGGAATTTATCTTGAGTCGTGGTCTTCGTTTTAAGCGCTTATTGTCTGAAGGACAGTATGATCTTGTCTCACAGGAACTAGACGATTTTGAAAATGAACTAGAGGACTTGGCCCGAGACTTTGGTGTCGAATTAAATCGTTTGCCAGATGAACCGAAGTGGAAATAATGGAAGTGAAGCTCTTAAAGTAATAGATTTAAGGGCTTTTTGACTGCTAAAAAGCGACCCTTGTTAAGGATCGCTTGTTTTATGAAGTCAGTCGCTGATTTAGCTGATCTTGTTTTGTTCATCCATATAGGACGTATCATTCCAACATTTAAGAGTGAAGTGCTCGAAATCATTGGTTTCGAGAATAGTGACAGAAGCATTGTCAAGACCGCCTGCCTTACGAAGAAGACCAGGTTCAAAACCAAGGAGTGTACGGATAGAAGCCGTTAAGTTAGCTCCGTGACCGACGATAAGGACATTTTTAGCATCACTATCTTTAAATGTTTTAACAAATTCGGCCACACGTTTGGTTGTCTGGTAGACAGACTCAGCTTGGAAGTCATTAGCACGGAAGTTGGCTAGGTTATGACGGAAGGCATCCATTTCTTTTGGATAGATGGCCTGAACGAGTGCAATTTTTTGCCCTTCCAGTTTACCAAGTTGCCATTCACGCAGAGCTTTAGTGTAGGTAACTTTAGCTTTAGGCTTTTGAGACTCCATGATGAGTTCAGTGGTTTTTTTAGCACGTGGTAGGTCACTTGAGAAGATCAAGTCAAAATGTGTGTCACTGAGATAGTGACCTAACTCACGTACTTGTTCGATAGATTCTTTAAGCAAAGGCGAGTCTCCCTTGGCGCCTTGAAGTCGGCCTTCCAAGTTCCACTCGGTTTTACCGTGACGTACAAAATACAGTTTCATGATTACTCCTTAATATCAGCAAATTCAGCATTAACAAAATCAGCAAGATCTTGACTATTGATACGGATAGAACGCCCAATTTCCCCCGCTGAGACAATAAGGAAGCCAGCTTCTTGGGCAGATTGATCGATATAAATAGGGAAATTGTGCTTTTGGCGAATTCCCACTGGGTTGTTAGCTCCGTGAACATAGCCAGTTGTTTTTTGGAGATCCTTTTGTGGAATCATTTGAACTTTCTTGTTCCCTGAAATTTTAGCTAATTTCTTTTCAGACAGGTGTTCGGTGATAGGGACGATGCCGATGACTGGTCCTGTCTTATCTCCCTTAAGGGCGAGGGTTTTATAAATGCTCTCACGCGCCACATCTTCTGGAAGCTCCCCTTCTAAACCATTGAAGGATAAGCTATCATGGTCAATATTAGCTTTATCAAGAATTTGGTCAACCAAGGTCTTCTTGACTTTGCCTTTCTTAGCCATTGTCATATCTCCTTTAACCTTATGCATTTCTACATCCATTATAACACAATCGTCTTAACACGCCTAAGCCAATTTTGACAAGAAAAAAACCAGTGTTCTAGGCACCGGTTTCTATTGACTACTAGATGAACTTGTCGAAGTAGTCTTCTTATTTTTAGTTGGTTTTTGCTTGATCTTACCAAAGAGTTTTTCAAAGGTTTTACGTTTGTTTTTCTCAGGATTGATTTGGTTAAGATCTAGGATATTGTCGAAACCAGGAAGGCTTCCTTGTGATGTATATTGGTGAAGGTCATAGTCGATTTCAGTATTTGGCAAAGCCTCATAATAACCAGAATCGGTACCATAGGCTGGAATCCAAACAGCATCGAAGTTTTTAGTTGAAACTTCTTGCTCAAGCATGAAATAAGCACCAATATAGAGACCAACTTTTTCAGCTCCAAGACGTTTGAGCTCAGCGAGAAAGGCTTGAACACCTTCTTCCATGTTAGACATGGTTTCCTCTTCAACGTCAATCCAGTAATAGGTAGGTTTGTATGGAGAAGCATTTTTGTAGAAAATACGAGCTTCTTCCTTCATCTCCTTTACAGAAGTACCTTGAGCGTAAGAGTAAACGGCAACTGGAACGTCACGTTTTTTGAGTTCTTTGATATGTGTTTTAAAAGATTTGTCGATCCCATTTGAACTAGCGGCATTACTATCCTTACTAATCTGTGATCCACCAAAGACGCGGACGATAGCACCAGAAATATGATTTGACAAGACATCGTAATCGATATCCTGAGGTAGTTGCCACCCCGAAAGGTCGATAATGGGATTGAGTATCAGCTCCTCGTCGGAACTGCTAGATGTACTACTGGTTGTTGTTTTTGGTTTAGTAGCAGAAGGAATAGCAGATTTCACGTTTTGAAGATGCGCCTGCTGTTTGGACGTATTGTGAATATTTGCAATAACTAATGCTAATCCTAAAAGAGCTAGAACCACGTAAACAACGATCGGTTTTATTCTTTTTCTCATTACTCCCATTCTACCTTAAATAGCGCAAAAATGCAAAATAGAGTGTTTGTAAATTCTGTGAGAGATATTAAAGTGACTGATTTTCAAAAAGCCTTTGTAGTGCTGACTTAGGCACATTTTATGAATAAGGGTGTTTTGCGCTGGTCTTGAATTAAGTGAATTTTTCATTTATTAAAGCAAGAAATTTAACTTAAAAGTCAGTTTCTTCCTTGAAACTAGCGCCACTAGTGGCATCAGACCAGGCGACAAGAGCTTGAGCAGAGTTATCCAGATAGGTCTTGAGAGGTTGCTTCAAATCATAAATGGTCTCCCAAAATCCTAGGACCTTTCCTTCGTTGTCGATAGCAGCTTGGTAGGTTTGGATAAGGACTTGATCAAAACTGTCTGTTGGAATCTGATAACTTCTTTCTTTGGTAGGAGAGGCTAGCACTTCAGACATAATCCAATCAGGCAGATTTTCATCCTCACGGGGAAAGAAACTACCGTCAGCGCCACCGTTGTCGTAGAGAAAGTTTCCTTGGGCATCATAGGCTGCTAATTTATAGGGCAGGTGATTCAGTAGAGTTTTTAAATCATTCATACCTTCATCATAGCTTCTTTCAGGAGAAATGGCAATGCTTTGGATTGAGAAGAATACTATCATAGGATAGTATCAGTTTGTCCGAGGAAAGTATTATCTCTTGGAGCAGTATCAGGGTATAATAAGGTAAAAGAAGACTCGAGGTGAGAACATGTCAAAACTTATTTTTCTAGATGTTGATGGGACGTTGGTGGATTATCATAACCGCATTCCTGAGTCAGCAATCAAGGCTATTCGTCAGGCCCGTGAAAAGGGGCATCTGGTCTATGTTTGTACCGGACGTAGCAAGGCAGAAATGCAACCGGAATTATGGGAAATTGGCTTAGATGGGATGATTGGTGGCAATGGCTCTTATGTAGAGCATCATGGCCAAGTCCTCATGCATCAGCTGATTTCCAAGGAAGATGCAGCAAAGATTGTGGATTGGCTGACAGAGCGCCATCTTGCCTTTTATCTGGAGAGCAATAATGGTCTCTTTGCTAGTCCTGATTTTCGGGAGCGGGCGCGTGAGACACTTAAGACTTACGCTATTCAAAAGGGGCAATCTGCAGAATCTGTTGAGGGTAAGGAACCAGAAGATTTCATTCATGGCCTCCAGTATGGTGGAGAACTCTATCGTGACGACCTAAACAAGGTCAGTTTCGTTTTGGATTCCTATCAGGATCACTTGGATTCCAAAGAAGCTTTTCCACAGCTTGAAGCCCATACTTGGGGAGGGCGAGGTGAAACAGCCTTGTTTGGTGACTTGGGTGTTAAGTATATTAACAAGTCCCATGCCATTGATGTTCTTTTGGAACATTTGGGGGCTAAGCGTTCGGATACCATTGCTTTCGGCGATGCCAAGATTGATATCCCTATGTTGGAATACTGTGAGGTTGGCGTTGCCATGGGAAATGGTGACCCAGAAATCTTGGCTATGGCAGACCTAGTTACAGACGATGTTGAAGCTGATGGCTTGTATAAGGCTTTTGATAAATTAGGCTTGTTGCAATAGAAAAAACTGAGTTACCTAGGTAACTCAGTTTATGTTTTATGCTGGTTTACGACCGATAAATTTTTTCAAGAGATATAAGAGATAGCCAACAGCGATATACCCAGCACTGATGACTAGGACATTTACCAAGACCTTGTTCCAACCAAATTTATTGACATTGATAAAGAAGTAGGCGAAGGGGCTATCTTTGGCACCTGGAATTGGGAGTTTTAGCACCAAGCCATTTAGAAGGGCAAAGGCAAAGTAAGACAGAGGGACCACGGACCAGTAAATTGGCTCACGTAGACGGTAGGCTTTCTTAGCATCGAAAATGAGGGTATCAAGCACCAATCCCCAAGGGACAATATAGTGGACCAAGAAGTTACGGAGGGTCCAGAATTTCTCAGGTTCTGTAATAGGTGCCAAGAGGATGTGATAGATGACTCCAGTGATGAGGATGGCCATAGTTACACCACCCTTGTAACGCAAGAGTTGGGTGTTAGTCGTCGCATCCCCTTTTTTAAAGTCATAGATGATAAAGAAAATCAAACTAGAGAAGACCAGGATATTGGACAAAACAGTGTAATAGAGCAACATACCCCAACCATCGTCATGGATTTGGATAGAGACTCCTACCAAACCACAGAGAGCTAGTAAGATACGGTAAAATCGTGAAATAGCCATAAGCTTCCTTTTCCTAATAAATAATCTCTCTTATCATATCACATTTTTCACTAACAATTTATTGAAAATTCTAGTAAAATCAAAGTAAGAAAAACTTTAAGGAGTAATGATGTCCCATTTAATCGATTATCTTGATAAGGTTAAGGATTTGCCTTTCGACCAAGAGCCTCTTAATATCTTGGATAAGGTTTGCATCAATGAAATTGGCTACCTGACTTATGAAAAATGGCTCTCAGCAAGTGATTTGAAGGAAACCATCAATTTACATGACTATGCCGAGGGTAAAGAGCTAAATCCTGAGTATACCTTCATGGTGACTAAGGAACGGGTAGATTTGGCTGAAGCCATGGTCAGGTCGAAGCGTTTCGCTGGACTTAATCTAAGTGACTACTGTAGTGTCTTGGACAAGGAAGTCGAAAAGCAGTTTGCAGCCATGATTTTTAGCCTGCCTGAACTGGACTACCAGCAGATTGTTTTTCGTGGGACAGATGATAGTGTTATTGGCTGGAAGGAGGATTTTCAGCTGACCTACAGTCGGGAAATTCCTGCCCATCGCTCAGCTATTGCCTTTCTGTCTGAGCACTTGCCAAAACTCAGTGGCTATATCGCTGTTTCTGGACATTCCAAGGGTGGTAATCTTGCCCTCTATTCGGCTGTTCAAGGCTCGACTGCTCTACGCGAGCAAATAGCAGAGCTCTTGCTCCTGGATTCACCAGGCTTGATGAAGTCCCTCTTAGAGAAGCCTTCTTACCAAGAGTTAAAAGCCAGGATGACAGTTATTAGACCTCAAGATTCTGTTGTGGGGGTTATGCTCTATTGGGATAGGCCCGCCCAGCTAGTCGCAGCAGAAGGCATTGGATTTGCTCAACATAACGCCTTGACTTGGGAGGTTGATTTAGTGGCAAATGATTTTGTTTATGAGGACCAGCCAACAGAGTTGAGTCAACGTTTGGAAGAAACCTTCCAAGAGTGGATTGAGACCTTGCCAAATCAAGAACTCAAGCAGGTCTGTGATTTGTTCTTTGATACCATTCTTGATTCTGGAATTGAGAGTCTAGACGATATTAGTATCAAAACTCTCCCTAAGCTAGGTCAACTGTTGCAAGAATTTGGCAATCTTACTGACCAACAAAAAAAGGTTCTTCAAGATGGTTTCAACCAATTACTCTCGATATTTTGGAAGTCAGGGGACAAGAAATCTAGCCTGCCCAAGCTTGAACTTCCTGATTTTATCAAGAAGTTGGGTGAATTGACAAATAACGATTAGGGGCAGCTGGACTATAGGAGTGGAGGATATCATGCCTAAAAACGTACTTATTACAGGAGCAACATCAGGAATTGGCGAAGCAACGGTGCGTGCCTTTGCTAAAGAGGGAGAAAATCTCATCCTAACAGGTCGCCGTGTGGAGCGTCTTCAAGCCTTGAAAGAAGAGCTCCAAGCAATCTATCCAGACCAAAAAGTTTGGACCTTTGCACTGGATGTTACCGATATGGACATGGTCAAGGATGTTTGCCAAGCCATTCTCAAAAGTGTGGGGCAAGTCCATGTTTTAGTCAATAATGCAGGCCTGGCACTAGGCCTAACAGCCTATCAAGATTATGAAGAGTGGGATCTGCTGACCATGCTCGACACCAATGTCAAAGGCTTGATGATGGTGACACGTCAGATTTTGCCAAGCATGGTAGCTGCCAATGAGGGCCATATCATCAATATGGGCTCTACAGCAGGCATCTATGCCTACGCAGGCGCCGCCGTTTACTCAGCTACCAAGGCCGCAGTGAAAACTTTCAGCGATGGTTTGCGTATTGATACCATTGCCACAGATATCAAGGTGACAACCATTCAGCCCGGTATCGTTGAGACCGACTTTTCTCAAGTTCGCTTTCACGGTGACAAGGACAAGGCAGCCAAGGTCTATCAAGGTTTGGAAGCCCTCCAAGCCCAAGATATTGCGGAGGCAGTTCTCTACGTCACCAAGCAACCACGACGTGTCCAAATTTCAGACATGACCATCATGGCTAACCAACAAGCCACAGGGTTTACGATTCATAGGGGGGAGTAAAAAGTCTCCGATAAGCCTTTTCACAGATGGAAAGGGCTACAAAATTTGGTCGCTTACTTGTATTTTTACCATGTCTAGATCATAGATAATTTACATTCTGAGCCACTATAGGTGGCTTTTTATCATTTTTCCTAACCTTTTACGAATATAAATTTAAATAGTGATATTTAAAAATAATAACTTATAAGTATTTACATATAAGTACTTATAAGTTATAATAAAGGAAGAGAGATTTGTATGTATCCTATTCATTTTTATAAAGATAGAAATGGACATGAACCTGTTAGAGAGTATATTGAAACATTATACATAAATTCAAGCAAAGATTCTAGAATCAAATTACATAAAATTCAAGACTACCTGACTATGTTAAAAAATAGAGGAACCATGATTGGTGAACCATTCATTAAACATTTGGAAGGAGATATTTGGGAACTAAGACCCTTGAGGGATAGAATTTTATTTGCAGCATGGCTAGATGATGGTTTTATTTTGCTTCATCATTTTGTTAAAAAAACAAGAAAGACTCCAAGGCGTGAGCTGATGAAGGCTCAAAAAGCTTTAGATGATATTAGAAAGCGAGGATTGTAAGATGGTTCGAGAAAAGAATCCAGCAATTGGAAGTAGTTGGGATGATTTACAGAAAACTATTTTCACTAAAGAGGAAATCGCGGCAAGTGAACTCCGTGTTGCACTGATGCTTGAGATTATTGATGCTCGTAAAAAACAAGGTATTTCCCAAAAGAAACTTGAAGAGTTAAGTGGTGTCAAACAACCTGTTATCGCACGTATGGAGACTGGGAAAACGGCACCCCAGTTAGATACGGTTCTTAAAATCCTAGCAAGTCTAGGAAAGACATTGGCGGTAGTCCCACTTGACTCCCATGTGAAGTAAGTTTAGGGAAGATAACGTACTTTTATAACAATTATCATTTGCTATTCTAAAACGATTAACACGGACTTACCGTGTTTTTTTGTTTGAATTTTCCCAAAACTATGAAAGAACCCGTGAAAATGCTATAATGTAAGGGATTACGACAGTTTTGAGGTAACAAGATGAAGGAATTAATGAATAAAATCAATCAATTTAGAGATGATAGAGATTGGCGTAAATTTCATAATGAAAAGGATTTAGCTATCTCCATATCACTAGAAGCAAGTGAACTTCTTGAGTTGTTCCAATGGAAAAAATCAGAAGAAGTAGTAGCGAGCTCACTTAAAGAAATTAAGGAAGAACTTGCTGACGTATTGATTTATTCTTTGATGATGGCAGATAATTTGAATTTAGATGTTGAAGATATTATTAAAAGTAAACTTGATTTGAACGAACAGAAATATCCTGTTGAGAAAAGTCGAGGAAGTAATAAAAAGTATAATGAGTTGTAGTGGTGGAAGATGGACATAGAATTATATTTTGAAGATAAAAGCTTTATTGAGCAGAATTTCGAATTGAAAGAATTTAATCTAATTTCAACGAGTTACATTAAAGATTATCCAATATTATATATTTTGTATAGGGATAAATCCGAAGCTTATATTGGTCAGACGACGAATGCAAGAAATCGTATGAAGAACCACTTAAAGAATCCAGTTAGACGAAAACTTAAGAGGGTTCTATTAATAGGGCATGATAAATTTAATCAGTCTGCAACGTATAACATTGAGACTAATCTAATAAACTATTTTTTGGCTGATGGAATCTTTAAATTACAAAATAAAAGTCAAGTTTCTTCTAATCAGGTAATTCATAACTACTATCAGAAGCAATATTATAATGAAGAGGTCTTTCAAAAACTTTGGGACAAGTTAAGGCAAAAAGGTCTTGCTAGAAATAGCAGTGATGTTATTCAAAATAAAGATGTGTATAAACTTTCACCTTTTCATCAATTATCAGATAGTCAATATGGAGTTAAAGAACAAATCATTGATTATTGTCGTAGAAATTTGAAAAAACTAAAAGAAGGTGAACACAAAGTTTTCTTAGTTAAAGGAGAGGCTGGTACAGGAAAGAGTGTTGTATTGTCTTCTCTATATAACGATCTTTGTAATTTATCAAGTGATAAAGATGAAGGAGATAAAGAGTCAGGATTATATAAAACAGTTAATCGTTTATTGGTGAATCATTCGGAGGTTTTAAAAACCTATCAAACTATGTCCAAAAGTTTACCTAATATGAAGAAAAAAGACATTATGAAACCAACATCCTTCATTAATAGTGTTGATAAGGAGAAAATTACCAAGAGTGATATAACATTAGTAGATGAGGCCCATTTACTTTTAACTAGTAGAGATGCGTATAATGGGTTTCATTATGAAAATCAGTTAGAAGAAATTATTAAACGATCAAAGATTACTATTGTTATTTTCGATCCTAAGCAGGTTTTAAAATTGAAATCCTATTGGGATGAACAGACAATGGATAGCATTATGTCTAAATATGATACTGAAACTCTATACTTAAAGGAACAGTTTCGAATGAATGCTTCAGATGAAATTATTGAATGGATTGATAATTTTGTTGAAAAGACAATACTACCCTTGCCTAAACCAACAGAAACTTTTGATTTTCAAATTTGTAAGTCTTCTCAAGAACTTTTTGATAAAATTACAGAGTTAAATAAAAAAGATAACTTATCTCGCTTGGTAGCTACATTTGATTTTACTCATAAGAAAGATGGAGAAGAGTACTACGTAGATGAAGAGGGAATTAATTTACCTTGGAATCTTGCGACTAAAGGTGTTTGGGCTGAAGATCCTGAGACGTTAAAACAAGTTGGGTCAATTTATACTGTTCAAGGATTTGACCTAAATAATGTAGGTGTTATTCTTGGTCCATCTGTTAGTCTTGATGAGGAAACAAACTCCATAAAAATTTTACAACATAAATACAAGGATAAAGGAGCCTTTCAAATTCCGCAAGAATTTGAAAAGAATTTTTCTAAAGAAAATGCAGATTCATACAAAGAAGAAATAGTATTAAATTCAATCAATATTCTTATGAAAAGAGCTATAAAAGGCTTATATATATATGCTATTGATAGTAAACTTAACGACTATTTACTGAAATTGAAAAGAGATATGAAATTATAAAATTCACATGCTTCACCGTCTTCATGGAACTACTCCAGAAGCAGACGAAGAACTCAAGGCTTTTGTGAAAGCATTTAAGGGGTAGTTGCAAGCTTTCATTTACTTTTTCCGAATAGATAGTAGTAGAGGGGCCAATCCTCTATTTTTTCTTAAGGAGAGGTACATGGAAAAAAGACACAAGCATGTCTCACCGACCTTGGATATCATGGCTAAGAAGATTTTCAGTCTGCCTGAGGTGACGGTGGCTTTCATTCGAGATATTTTGGATTTGGATGTTGTGGATGCTCAGATTTTGGAGGGGACGCAGCTTCATAAAAAGGACTTTGATGAGGATGAGCTCTTTTCAACGTCGGTGGATGTTCGAGCCAAGTTGAATGATGGAACTGAGGTTATCATTGAGATTCAGGTGCGTAAGCAGCATTATTTTCTCAATCGTTTTCATTATTATTTGGCTAATCAGCTGGTGGAAAATGTGCAACAATTACGTCAACAAGGACAGACGCATAAGATGTATGAGCAGATGGAGCCAGTCTATGGCATAGCTATCTTGGAGAAGACCTTGTTGCCAGATGAGGAGTCCCCGATTAATACTTATTGGATGGCCAATAGTCGGACGGGCAATCCGTTAAATTCTTACTACAAGGATGGGAAACGGCAAAACCTTCTTCAGATTGCCTTTTTAGAGTTGGATAAGTATAATAAAGGTAAGCATATTACGGATGAAGGGCGGCAGTGGCTAGAGTTTTTTGGAAATCTCCCATTTTCTAAGGAACCTAGTCAAGCGGTCACGCATGCCGATTCATTACTGGATTCATCCAGCTGGACACAGGAGGAAAAGGCGATGATTGATGAACGCATACGAATTCAAGAAAATTATGACATGACTATGGAAACAGCTATTGATGAAGCGCATGAAGAAGGCTTGGAGCAAGGGTTAGAACGAGGCCGTCATGAGGGACAATTAGAACTGATTCGCAAGATGCTGTCAAAAGGTCTGTCGTTAGAAGTAGTATCGGATGTGACTGGTTTATCGGTTGAAGAATTAGAGACATTGTTATCGTAAGAATCAGTTAGGAATAAACATTTATTTGAAAAGTCAGAGGCAGTTTTTGTCTCTTTTTTTATTTTTGGGTATTTAACATTTGTAATACTTAAACATTCGGAAAATAATACTTTGAATCGTAAAATTAAAAAAGACTGTCAAACGTTTGACATAAATCTGAGAAAACAGATTTAATACAATTTGATTGTTTTAGCCGATAAATCTTGCTAAATAAGCCTTTATGGAAGTTTAGAGTTTTCTCTTTCTTACACGTGAAAGAAATTACCTTTTTGTGCGACATTTTTAGACTATAATTTAGAAATGAATAACTGAACTTTCTAATATGACATTTTTGTTAAGGCCTTGTTAAAATGGATTACTTAGCCTTTTATTTTGTGTTCTCATGACTTATAATTTGTTTTGGTTTGTTTTGGATTAAAGAAACAACAGCATCATTAAGTACATCAAATATTTAAGAGTCTCTGTTTTTAGTTCGAGAATAGCTTAAAACTAAAATGGAGAGATTGTGAAAAAAAGTATCGGGAGAATTAACTTGTTTAGAGAAAGTAAAACAAAACCAAAGTACAGCATCCGAAAATATTCCATTGGGGCAGCATCGGCTTTGATTGGCTTCATGGCCCTTGCCAATGGGCAAGCAGTTCAGGCTGACGAGGCACAATCGATTAGTGACTTGACTGATGCTTCAAATCAAGCGCAGGCCCCTCAAGCGGTTTCAACAGCTCAGTTGGCGACTTCAGAGCTAGCATCAGAGAGTGTGCAAGCTTCTCAGCCTGCCAATATTATGCCGTCTCAACCTCAGGTAAGGACTGTTCAAGCAGCTGAGCAGACTCCGACCATCGATCAAGTGATTGAGACAGGCACCTCTCAAAATCAAGGAACGTCAGCAAATGTCTTAACCAATGCGACTGAGGGTCAAGGACAAGGCAAGGAGTATAACACAGATGCCTACGGTGCCAAAATGCCTTACACGACTCATGAAGCAGAAAATGCGACTATCGAAAATGGAGCTACAATCCAACAGTCAACTGACATGGAATCTACGGCCGTGGAAGCGACGAACCAAACTTATGTCGAGCTTCCTAAAAAAGATGCAGCAGTTACTTTCAATGTCACCGAGCCAGCCAATGCTTTGAATGTGCGTTATACAATACCTGATGGTGCATCAGGTCAGTTGGATGTGCAGGTTAATGGTTCAAGCGTTGGTAATCTTGATTTGTCATCTCACTCAGCATGGCAGTACCTTAAAGGTGACCACGAATATGATCAAGTCGTTGATGGATCAAGTGCACGCTTCCGTTTTGATGAGACACGTCTTCTCCTCAAGGACATCCAATTGAAATCTGGTGATAAGATTTCTTTGGTTAAGAAGAAAGATGACAATGTCCCTTATGGTATTGATTTTATTGAGCTAGAACAGGCTCCAGCGCCAGTTGCCCAAGGTGAAAATAGCATCAGTATTGTGGATAAGGGTGCATCTGCCAATGATGATAGTGATGACACAGCTGCCCTACTTGCGGCTGTTGAGGAAGCTAAAGCTAGCGGAAAATCTGTCTATATTCCAGAGGGACGTTTCAATTTCGACAAACAAGTTAATATCGAAGCTGATAATCTAAAAATTTCAGGTGCTGGTGTTTGGCATACACAACTGCACTTTACAAGTGATAAACGCTATGGTGGTGGAATTGTCTTCGGTCATAATAGTAATGGTATTGAGTTGAGCAATCTTTATATGGATTCCAACTTGACCTCTCGTTATAACGAGGATGCACAGTACAAGGCTATTTCGGGAACACTTGGCAAGGATTCGAAAATTCATGACATCTGGGTTCAGCATTTTGAAGTTGGTATGTGGATTGGAGACTACGACCAGACGGGAAATATGAAGTATACGGACGGTCTTGTTATTGAAAACGCTCGTATCCGTAATAACTTGGCTGATGGTATTAACTTTGCTCAAGGAACCAAGAATTCAACGGTAAAAAACTCTAACATCCGTGGGAATGGTGATGATGGTTTGGCTATCTGGTCAAGTATTTCAGATGGGACAAATGCCGCAGCCGAGGAAAATAATAAATTCCTCAACAACACCATTGAATCAGGCTGGCGTGCGGCTGGTATCGGTATTTTTGGTGGTAAGGGTCATGAAATCTCAGGAAACCTCATCAAGGACGTCTTTGCTGGAGCAGGTATCCGTGTAAACACAGTCTTTGCAGGCCACAATTTTGACCTCAATGATTCTGGAATTAAGATTCATGACAATACCATTCTACGTTCAGGGACAACTAATGACCTCTATAACCTCCATCGTGGTGCCATTGATTTCCAACAAGTTCGTGGAACAATCAAGAATGTCGATGTCTATGATAATAAACTATTGAATACCTTGGCTGATCCAATGATTACCAAAAACTTTGAGATGGGTGACAATGGTAATGGAGAAATCCGTTTATCAAATAATACGATTGACAATAAGGCGACGATTGTTGGAGCTGTTTCAACAGTTTCTCCAACAAAGCCTGAGCCAAAGCCAGTCAATAATCCAGTCTCTGAGACTTTAGCATCAGAAACACCAAAGAGTGAAGCAGGATCAAGCACCGCAGTTTCCGAAGCATCCAATATTGAAGTAGTCTCCGAAACTTCGGCATCAGAAACACCAAAAAGTGAAGCAGGGTCAAGCACCCCAGTTTCCGAAGCATCCAATAGTGAAGTAGTTTCCGAGACTTCGGCATCAGAAATAGCAAAGAGTGAAGCAGAATCAAGCACCCCAGTTTCCGAAGCATCAACTAGTGAAGTGGTATCCGAGACTTCAGCATCAGAAACACCAAAGAGTGAAGCAGGATCAAGCACTCCAGTTTCCGAAGCATCAAACAGTGAAGTGGTCTCTGAGACTTCAGTTTCTGAGTCACTAAAGAGTGAAGCAGAATCAAGCACCCCAGTTTCCGAAGTATCTAATAGTGAAGTAGTTTCCGAAACACCAAAGAGTGAAGCCAGCTCGACTGCTCCAGCCTCTGAGTCACCAAAGAGTGAGGAAACACCAGTAGCTTCATCTACCAGTCAGGTTGACGTAGTAATTACTTCTGACAGCCCAGAGAAATCTCCAACTTCAGAAAGTACACAAAAAGATCTGATAAGCGAGGTTTCTTCAGAAGTTATTGAAAAAGGTTCAACAAGTCAGGTTGACGTCAAAGTTTCCGAAGCACCAACAACAGCAAGTACATCTGAAGTTGTCAGCATTTCGCCAAATAGTCAGGTCGCTTATAACAATGACCTAAAAACCCCTATAACAAGCAGTCAGCTCGCCTCAGAAGCTATTCGCTTTAATTCTCTGTTGAATGAGAAATCTGTGGATGTGATTGCAAGTAAAGTCATGGCGGTTATGGCATCTGAAACATTAGCCTCAGAAGCGGCATCACTTACAAGCTCTGAAGGTGTAGCCAAAGAGATTAGCAATGATTTGTCAGAATTGGCGGAAAGCAAGAAGGATGAGACACCTAAGAATGTCGCCCGTATTGATAAAACAACTGAGGCAAACCAGGTTGCTAAGGGTTCTGAAAGTCAAGCTAGCACCTCAAAAGAAAAAGGTAAGTCTAATACTACAACAGTCTTCCTTCTTGTCGGAGTTGCTGCGGCACTAAGTATATCTACAGTTTACCTTACAAAACAAGGTAAAAAAGCAGGTAAATAATAGGTAAGAAGCATCCATTAAATTGGGTGTTTTTGTTTTTAAGCAAGCTCTAAGATACCTAATATCATTATTCTTTATTTTTAATCATCCACTTTGATTTGGTCCTGTATAATTAAAGTGATAAAAAATTAAGGAGTTAAGATAATGAAAGAAAAAAGAAATAGTAGGATTCGTTTATTTGCTCTTCTTGTTTTAGTATTTACTTTAGGATTCGGATTTTCAGTAGATACTAGCAAACAATCGTTGACTGTAAGCTCTCAAGTAGCTCAAGCGGATGAGAACAATGGTATATTAGCTTTTAATGGTCAAAAGCAGTTTGTTATGGAGGAAAAGGACCAGTTAGGACGTGCCCACAGTGCTCATATACAGTTACAAGATAAGGACGAGCCAAAGAATAAACGCCCCGGTAAAATAAAATATGATCCTGTAGGATGGCATAACTATAAGTTTTATTATGGTGATGGTAAATCAAAATCTTGGTTAATGAATCGAGGACATTTGATTGGCTATCAGTTTTCTGGTGTCAATGACGAGGGCAAGAATTTAGTACCTATGACTGCCTGGTTGAACTCTGGAAATTATAAAGGAACTGACGAAGGTAATCAGTCAGGCATGCTTTATTACGAGAATCGCTTGGATAACTGGCTGGCACTCCACCCTAACTATTGGTTAGATTATAAGGTAACAGCTATCTACAGTGGAGACGAGTTGTTGCCTCGTCAAGTGGAACTTCAGTATGTTGGTATCGATAGTTCTGGAAATCTCTTGGAAATTAAACTTGGTGGAGATAAGGAGACTCTTGATAGTCAGGGAGTTACACATGTTGTCTTAGATAACCAATCACCAAATGCAGAAATCAATTATGCAGATGGGACAGCAACAAATACGGTAACTGAATTTACTGAAGCACCATCTGAGCCTAGTTCTGAGAGTTCACAGGTGACTGAACAACCAAGTTCTGAACCAGAGCCTGTGCAACCTATACAAGAAGAGAATAGAACAGTTTATGTGGCGCGTCATGGAACAGCAGATGTTTATTGGTATGACATCAATAGTATGCCTAGCAACACCAACAAAGCAAATGTCGTTACTATGACAGAAGCAGATGCCCTAGCCCAAGGCAAACGACACACGTCTAAAGAGTAAAAAAACTAGACATCTTGTCCAGTTTTTTTGTAAAACGGCTCACATTTTACCACTTTTATCTGAAAATTTGATATACTGAGACTATCAAAATACTTGTAAGAGAAGTCGTACCGACTCTTTTTAAGTATAAGAAAGGAAACTAAATATGATTTGGATTATTATTGCCATTATTGTTGTTCTTGTGATTTTTGTTATTGCAAGTTATAACGGCTTGGTTAAAAGCCGTATGCAAACCAAGGAGGCATGGAGTCAAATTGATGTTCAATTGAAACGTCGTAATGATCTCCTTCCTAACTTGATTGAAACAGTTAAAGGTTACGCTAAATATGAAGGTTCAACGCTTGAAAAAGTAGCAGAACTTCGTAATCAAGTAGCAGCTGCGACTTCTCCTGCAGAAGCTATGCGTGCCAGTGATGAATTGACTCGCCAGGTTTCTGGAATCTTTGCGGTTGCTGAAAGTTACCCTGACCTTAAGGCTAGTGCCAACTTCAGCCAGCTTCAAGAAGAGTTGACGAACACTGAAAACAAAATTGCCTATTCGCGCCAACTCTATAACAGTGTGACAAGTAACTACAATGTGAAATTGGAAACCTTCCCAAGCAATGTTATTGCTAAAATGTTTAGCTTTAAGGCTGCTGAATTCCTTGAAACACCAGAAGAAGAAAAAGCTGTTCCTAAGGTTGATTTCAGTGGACTAGGTAACTAATATGTTATTTGATCAGATTGCTCGAAATAAGAGAAAGACTTGGCTTTTGCTCCTGGTCTTTTTCCTCTTGTTGGGCCTTGTTGGTTACGGTGTCGGCTATCTTTGGTTAGGTTCAGGCTTCGGTGGTCTGATTCTTGCTCTAGTTATCGGTTTTATCTATGCCGTTACCATGATTTTCCAATCAACCAATGTCGTTATGGCTATGAATGGTGCACGAGAGGTTGACGAACAAACCGCTCCGAACCTTTATCATGTTGTTGAGGATATGGCTATGGTGGCACAAATACCGATGCCACGTGTCTTTATTGTCGATGATCCTTCAATGAATGCTTTTGCAACGGGATCTAGCCCTAAAAATGCTGCTGTAGCTGCTACAACAGGTCTTCTTGCGGTTATGAATCGTGAGGAACTTGAAGGAGTTATTGGACATGAAGTGAGTCATATTCGCAACTACGATATCCGAATCTCTACCATAGCAGTTGCCTTAGCATCTGCCATTACCATGCTAGCTGGGATGGCTCGTAATATGATGTTCTGGGGTGGAGGCCGTCGTCGTAATGATGATGACCGTAATGGAAGTAGCGGTTTGGAAATTATTCTTCTCATTATTTCTTTGATTGCCATTATTCTGGCGCCTTTGGCAGCTACCTTGGTTCAGTTGGCTATTTCACGCCAGCGTGAATTTTTAGCTGATGCTTCTAGCGTCGAATTGACACGTAACCCACAAGGTATGATTAACGCTCTGCTCAAACTTGATAATAGTGCGCCAATGCAACATCACGTGGATGATGCTAGCGCAGCCCTCTTTATCAATGACCCTAAAAAGGAATCTGGTTTGCAGAAGCTCTTTTATACCCACCCACCAATTTCAGAACGGGTGGAACGCTTGAAACAAATGTAAAAAAAGTGAGACTGATGACACTTCTAAGTGTGTTCATCAGCCTCGCTTTTTTAGTTTGCTTCAATATAAAGATTGCCAGCAATGGCTTCTGGGATTTGGATGTCCCTTCCATCAATATGAAGTCGGTAGAGTTGTGTGAAAGGGTCAAAGCCTTCAAAGGTAAAAGGTGTTCCAATTTTAAGACCGACAGTCTTCAAATAATGGAGTAGATCAATTTGATCTTGAACTCGACGAAGGATATATTCTCCAGGAGCAAGGTCTTGTGTAAAAGTCTGGTCATAAATCTCTTGTATGAGCTGACCTGACTTGGGGATTTGCCCACCGTGTGGACAGGTTTGAGGGTAATTGAGTAGGCGGTCAAGCGCATCGATGAAGTGATCAGAGACAGTATGCTCTAAAATTTCAGCCTCTTGATGAATTTGATCGCAAGTGTATTGCAAGTGGTCCACCAAAAAGACTTCGATGAGGCGATGTTTCCGATAGAGTTCAGCAATGTTGATTGTACCTGTTTCCGTTAGGAGGTAGCCCTTGGCTTTATCTTTGATGATGAGGTCTTCTGAAATCAATTTCTTAATCATTTCCGTCACAGCAGGTGGAGACACCTGCATACGGTTTGCGATTTCCTTATTGCTTATTTTGCCTTCTTCAGTACCAATCTCATAGATACATTTGAGGTAGTCTTCTTTGTTAGGTGTCATTTCTCTTCCTTTGAAAATAGTCTCACCTTAGTATAACAGATTTATCATAAGAATACAGAATGTTTCTTAGATAAGATTTTTACTGATTCAAGCCTTGGGTGATTTTATCCAGATTATATTTCATCATGTTGTAGTAGCTGTCACCGTCTTGCCCTTTTTCAGCAATAGAATCTGTAAAGATCTTTGCATAGATAGGAATATTGGTATCCTTAGATACTGTTTTCATAGGGCGTTCATCGACACTAGATTCGACAAAGAGAGCTGGTACCTTTGTTTGACGTAGTTTTTCCACGAGTGTTTTGATTTGGTCTGGTGTGCCTTCTTCTTCTGTATTGATTTCCCAGATGTAGGCAGATGGTACGCCATAGGCTTTTGAGAAGTATTTGAAGCATCCTTCACTAGTGACAATCAGTTTTTTCTCATCGGGAATCTTGTTAAATGTTTCTTTAGCTTCTTGGTCCAGTTTACTAAGTTTGTCAGTATAGGATTTTAGATTCTTTTCGTAGTAGGTCTTGTTTTTAGGGTCCTTAGCAATCAGTTGCTTGGCAATATTTTGAGCATAAATAATCCCATTTTCCAGATTAAGCCAAGCGTGGGGATCTTCCTTACCTTTTTCTGATTGACCTTCAAGGTAAATTACCTTAACACCATCACTAACTGCAAAATAATCTTTATTTTCTGTCTTATGAGCATTCTTGACTAACTTAGTAAACCAAGCATTTCCACCAGTTTCTAAATTGATACCGTTGTAAAAAATCAAGTCAGCTTGCGATGTCTTCTTTACATCATCAGGAAGGGGTTCGTATTCGTGAGGATCCTTACCAACGGGGACAATACTGTGGAGAGTGATTTTATCTCCGGCAATATTTTTGGTGATATCAGCAATAATGGAATTGGTCGTAACGACTCGTAATTTATTGCTACTGCCTTGTTTATTGCTACACGCTGCTAAAGCAACTACCGCTAAAAGTAATAGTGCTATTGTTGATAGTATTTTTTTCATATTATTTTCATCCTATTTTTTATTGTTTAGAAGTTTTATTCATGCCACTTTGTTTAGGGGCGATGAAAAAGCTGATGAGAAAGAGTAGAGCAGACGTTAATACAATGCTCGAACCAGCTGCAATATTAAAACTATAGCCGATAAAAAGACCTAGAACAGATGCCAGAGCCCCCAATCCTGATGAGAGAAGAATCATTGTTTTTAGGCTATGAACATAAAGGTAGGCAGTGGCAGCCGGTGTAATTAAAAGTGCCACAATAAGAATAGTGCCAACACTCTGCATGGCAGTTACAGAAACCAAAGTTAGAATAACCATAAGTAAGTAGTGGTAGAAGGTGACCTTAACTCCCATAGACTTGGCCAAAATTGGATCAAAGGATGTTAGGAGTAGAGGGCGAAAGAAGATTGTAATAGTTGCTAGTACGAGAAGTGAAACGATAATCGTTATCCACATATCCATGTCTTGTACAGCTAGAATATTCCCGAAGAGAATATGAAAGAGATCTGTGGAACTATTAGCAACACCGATGAGAATAATACCGAGAGCTAGAAAGCTCGAAAAGGTAATCCCAATTGCCGTGTCACTCTTAATAATGGAATTGCTTTTGATATAGGTAATCATTGTAGAAGCTAAAAGTCCAAAGATGATAGCTCCTATGAAAAAGTTAATACCCAAGATAAAGGAAATGGCTACCCCAGGTAGAACCGCATGTGAAATTGCATCACCCATAAGTGACATACCTCTTAGAATAATAAAACAACCAACAGCACCCCCGACAATTCCAATAACTAAAGCCGTTATAAGAGCATTTTGTAAGAAGTGGAAATTTAGCAAACCATCAATAAATTCAGAAATCATTTGCATCTCCTTTATAAAATAAACTGTTACCGTAGGTTTTACGGAGATTATCCTCATTAAAAACAAGATTAGTAGGCCCACTAGCAATCAGTTTACGATTTAGGAGGATAACTTGGTCAAAATAATGAGGAACTTTGCTCAAATCATGGTGGACAATAAGAATAAGCTTACCTTTGTCCCTAAGTTCTCTCAAGGTGTTCATGATAATATCTTCGCTAACAGAGTCAATCCCTACAAAGGGTTCATCTAATAAAATAATATCAGCCTCTTGTACAAGACAACGAGCGATTAGAACACGTTGAAATTGGCCTCCTGATAATTGGCTTATTTGTCGATGGGCCAAATCATTTAGACCAAGTAGTGTTAAAGCATCTGTGACCTTAGACCAATCACTCTTAGATAGACGTTTAAAGAACTTGGTTTTGGGATAGAGTCCTAGAGAGATGCACTCTCTGACAGTAATCGGAAAGTTAAAATCAATATCAGCCTTCTGTGCAACATAGGAAATACGATTCAATTGCTGACGAATAGGTTGTTTATTGAAAAGGATTTTTCCAGAGTGAGGAATAATACCAATTAACGCTTTAATTAGAGTTGATTTACCAGCACCATTTGGTCCAATAATCCCAGTAATACTAGGTCCCTCCAAGTTTAAGGTGATATTATCCAGAGCTAATGTCTGTTGGTAAGACACATTAATATTTTCAATTTGAATCATTAGCTACCTCCTTGAGTTTAATATACTTTAAAATAAAAATTAAGTCAAGTTAACTTTTATAATTAATTGAACTTAATTATTTACTGTTATCAAGATGACAGAGGATAGTGAATGAGAGAACACTTTTTATATCAAATATTCAGCCTGCTCAAACTGTTTGATATTTGGGAGAGGCTACAAGGAACAATATTTTCTTCAATCTGTACGATCTTACTCTGTATTTCAAGAAATCTTTAGTTTTTATTTTGAAAAACTAGTCATATTTCCTTATTTCTGGCATAATAGATGTATGAAACTAACGATTCAACGAATGGCTCGGATAGCTATTCTGTCAGCTCTGGCAGTAGGATTACGGTCAGCATTTATAGGATTGCCAAATATTCAGCCTATTACAGCTATGTTTTTTGTGGCTGTTCTTTATTTGGGCTTGGTAGATGGTCTCTTGATTATGGCTTTAACCATGGCCATCTCAGGATTCATCTTTGGTTTTGGTCCTTGGGTCTTTAATCAGATTCTGGCCTTCGGCGTCTTGATGGCTCTTTGGAGTTTGATTGCACCTAGGTTGTCACTTGTTTGGCAGATTGCTTTGGTTACTCTCTTGTCCTTTCTCTACGGAGTTCTCATGGATTACAGTTATGGCCTCCTATTTAAGAGTGGTCTTACCTTTGTTATCTCTGGTCTTCTTTACGACACCTATCATGCAGTATCGACGCTTCTATTCTATCCATTCATCCAGTCTATTTTTAGGAGGTTTTTGAAATGAAAAAAATAGCGACATATATTTTTCTTGCTTTATCACTTGTTACTCTAGCAGCCTGTGGAAAAAATGAGGCAGCTAAACTTACTAGCAGCACAAATAATCATCAGTCTAAGGTTCAAGGTCAAGTGACTTTGATTTTGAAAACAGATAAGGAAAGTAAGAAAAAATCAGTAGAAATCCAAAAAGGTGATACAGTGCTTGATGTATTGGAAGAGGTATATCCTGTTCAAGAAAACGATGGCTTCATCACTGAGATTGATGGTATTTCTCAAGATAAAGATAAGGGAATCTATTGGATGTTTGATGTCAATGGTAAACTTGGTGAAAAAGCAGCCAACCAACTTAAGGTTGAAGATGGCGATGAAATCAAATTCTATCAAGAAAAGTATAATTAAGATTCTGAACTCTGTTTCAGAGTCTTTTTTATAAAGTTCGGAAATAGCCTTGAAAATTTGTTTGAAAAAGTCGGAAAATTGCAAAATAACTGACGATTTAAAGGAAAATAGTTTACTTTTGTTTTAAAAGTGATATGATAAGAGGGTACTACATAAAGTAAGGAGAATAAGGTTTGGCTTTTAACAAATTGGAAAGCAGTAACAACCAGGAAATCATCTCTGAAGAAGTTGGTATCTTGAAAGAATTGTTGGATGATGCAACACGAGGCATGGCTGGAGAGCAAGGTCTCACAACTATCCAACATTTGGTTGAACTTTATGATGAAGGTGACTATGTGGCCCTTACACAAGCCATTTCAGAAATGACAAATGACGATATGGTCGTTGCATCACGTTATTTCTCTTTGTTACCTCTTTTGATTAATATCTCTGAAGACGTGGATTTGGCTTATGAAGTCAACCACAAGAACAATATTGATGAATCTTATCTAGGTAAGTTGTCTGAAACCTTTGATGTTGTCGCTGAAAGTGAAAATGCACGTGACATTCTTGAACATGTCAATGTCGTGCCAGTATTGACAGCCCACCCAACTCAGGTTCAACGTAAAACCATGCTTGAATTGACTAACCACATTCACGAACTTCTCCGTAAGCATCGTGATGTTAAGGCTGGTCTTATCAACAAGGATAAATGGTATGCAGATTTGCGTCGTTATGTAGAAATCATGATGCAAACAGATATCATTCGTGAGAAAAAACTTAAAGTTAAAAACGAAATCACTAACGTTATGGAGTATTACAACTCCTCATTGATTAAGGCGATTACAAACTTATCACATGAATTCAAACGTTTAGCAGTTGAAAAAGGTATCGAACTTGACAATCCAACACCTATTACTATGGGAATGTGGATTGGTGGTGACCGTGACGGGAACCCATTTGTAACAGCAGAAACTCTTAAACTTTCTGCCACTGTACAAAGTGAAGTTATCCTTAACTACTATATTGAAAAAGTTGATAATCTTTACCGTTCGTTCTCCCTCTCATCACGCTTGACTGAGGTTTCAGATACAGTAGCAGAGATGGCGAAACATTCTCCAGATACATCTGTTTATCGTGAAAATGAACCTTACCGTCGTGCTTTCAGTTACATCCAGTCTAAGTTGATTCAGACACTTCTTTTCTTTAAAGAAGGAAACTTTAGCAAGGAAAGAGTTGCTAAACGTCTTTCTGAAAATGTTCGTCTAGGCTCAGCTTCAACGGGTGAAGTAGTAGCTGATTACGTGCAACAACGTCTCAGCCAAAGTCTTCAAGCTGTCTCACAACAAACGACTGAATTTTATGAAACAGCTGAGGATTTCCATGATGATCTTTTGGCAATCAAAAATTCACTTCTTGAAAACGACGATGCTGTCTTAATTTCAGGTGATTTTGAAGAGCTTCTCCAAGCTGTAGAAGTCTTTGGTTTCTATCTTGCTACAATCGATATGCGTCAGGATTCAAGCGTTCATGAAACTTGTGTGGCAGAATTGCTTAAGTCTGCTAATATTGTTGATAACTATAGTGAATTGACTGAGGTTGAAAAGGTTGCGGTTCTTCTCAAAGAATTGCAAGAAGATCCTCGTACTTTGTCATCAACTAATGTGCCTAAGTCAGAAATTCTTGAAAAAGAATTGGCAATCTTCCGTACAGCTCGTCTCTTGAAAGACTATATTGGTGAAGATGTCATCAAACAACATATTATTTCTCACACTGAGAGCGTTTCTGATATGTTTGAGTTGGCTATCCTTCTTAAAGAAGTTGGCTTGGTTGATACAGAACGTGCGCGTGTCCAAATCGTTCCACTTTTTGAAACTATCGAAGACTTGGAAAACTCTAATGATATCATGAAACAATACCTTGGTTATGATATCGTTAAACGTTGGATTAAGAATAGCAATAACTACCAAGAAATCATGTTGGGTTACTCAGACTCTAACAAAGATGGTGGTTACTTGTCATCTGGTTGGACACTCTACAAGGCTCAAAATGAATTGACTAAGATTGGGGAAGAGCGTGGTATTAAGATTACCTTCTTCCATGGTCGTGGTGGTACTGTTGGTCGTGGTGGTGGCCCATCATATGATGCCATTACTTCTCAACCATTTGGTACCATTAAAGACCGTATCCGCTTGACTGAACAAGGTGAGGTTATCGGTAATAAATATGGCAACAAGGATGCTGCTTACTACAATCTTGAAATGCTTGTTTCAGCTGCTCTTGACCGTATGGTGACACGTCAAATTGCCGATCCAGAAGAATTGGTTGATTTCCGTGAGGTTATGGACGGAATTGTTCACGATTCAAATGTTATTTATCGTGACCTTGTCTTTGGAAATGAACATTTCTATGATTACTTCTTTGAAGCTAGTCCTATCAAAGAAGTGTCAAGTTTGAATATTGGTTCTCGTCCAGCTGCTCGTAAGACTATTACTGAAATTTCTGGTCTTCGTGCGATTCCTTGGGTATTCTCATGGTCACAAAACCGTATCATGTTCCCAGGTTGGTATGGTGTGGGTTCTGCCTTTAATCGCTTTATCCAAGCTGAAGAAGGCAACCTCGAGAAACTTCAACATATGTTTGAAACATGGCCATTCTTCCGTTCACTTTTGTCAAACGTAGACATGGTGCTTTCAAAATCAGATATGAATATCGCCTTCCACTATGCACAATTGGCAGAAAGTGAAGAAGTTCGTAGTGTCTTCAATATTATTTTGGATGAGTGGCAGTTGACTAAAGATGTCATTCTTGCGATTGAAAAACATGATGGCTTCCTAGATGAGAGTCCGTCACTTAAAGCAAGTTTGGACTTCCGTTTGCCATACTTCAATGTCTTGAACTACATCCAAATTGAATTGATTAAACGTCTTCGTAACAATGATTTGACCGATGACGAAATTAGCCTTATTCACATTACCATCAATGGTATTGCAACAGGTCTTCGTAACTCTGGTTAATCAAGTAAAGTTCATCACTTTAGTGGTGGGCTTTTTGTTATGGGAAAATTTCTGTTATAATAGGACCATGATTGCTATGGAAACGATTGAAAAGCTGTCCAAAGAAAAGCTTCCCATGATAACTGTCTTGGCTGGTGAAGATTTAGGGCAGTATAGTCAAGTTAAAGAAAAATTTTTAAAACAAATTGGTTTCGATCCCAGTGACTTGACCTATTCTTATTTTGATATGTCAGAGACTGATTATCAAGATGCTGAGCTCGATTTAGAAAGTATGCCTTTTTTTGCAGATGAGAAGGTGGTCATTTTTGATCATTTCGCAGATATGACTACTGCTAAAAAGTCGTATCTGGATGAGAAAGAGTTGAAGCGTCTTGAAAATTATCTTGAGTCTCCTGTTGAAACAACTCGTCTTGTCTTAATGTCTGCAGGAAAGCTAGATGGAAAGCGTCGTTTAGTCAAACTTCTCAAACGTGATGCCATGGTGCTTGAAGCTAGTCCTTTAAAAGATGCAGAACTTAGAACCTATTTTCAAAAGCAGGCGCATCAAGAGGGGCTTACTTTTGATACAGGAGTTTTTGAGGAACTTTTGATCAAGTCAAATTTTGATTTTTCAGATGTTCAAAAAAACTTAGCTTTTCTAAAGGGATATAAAACTGAAGGGAATATCTCATCACAGGACATTGCTGAGGCCATTCCGAAAAGTTTGCAAGATAACATTTTTGATATGACGCAACTTCTTATACGAGGACAGATTCAGAGCGTTCGTGAATTGGTTCATGATTTACGGCTGCAGGGTGAAGATGAGATTAAGTTGATTGCTGTTATGTTGGGACAGTTTCGTACCTATTTACAGGTTAAACTTTTATCTGCTCAAGGTAAAAGTGAGCAGCAAATTGTTTCAAGTCTCTCAGATTATCTAGGGCGTAAAGTTAATCAGTTTCAGGTTCGTTTCGCACTGAGAGATAGCCGTCCCTTATCAGTAGCATTCTTAAAGATGACGATTAAGATTTTAGTAGAGACAGATTACCAGATAAAAGCAGGAACTTTAGATAAAGACTACTTGTTTGATTTAGCACTTTTAAAAATTCTATCAAACCGCTAGAGATTTAGAGTTTTCTATGATTTTGTAAGCAAAATTTTTGAAAGCTCTACCACTTTGCGGTAAAATGAAGAAAAAATGAAAAGAGGACCTTTACTATGGCAATTATTCTTCCAGACCTTCCTTACGCATATGATGCTTTGGAACCTTACATTGATGCTGAAACAATGACTCTTCACCACGATAAACACCATGCAACTTATGTAGCAAATGCTAATGCTGCTCTTGAAAAACACCCAGAAATTGGTGAAGACCTTGAAGCACTTTTGGCTGATGTGGAACAAATCCCAGCTGATATTCGTCAAGCACTTATTAATAATGGTGGTGGACACCTTAACCACGCACTTTTCTGGGAACTTTTGTCTCCTGAAAAACAAGAACCAACTGCTGAAGTAGCAGCTGCTATTAACGAAGCTTTCGGATCATTTGAAGCCTTTCAAGAAGCTTTCACAGTAGCAGCAACAACTCGTTTTGGTTCAGGTTGGGCATGGCTTGTTGTTAACAATGAAGGTAAACTTGAAGTTGTTTCAACTGCTAACCAAGACACTCCTATCTCAGACGGTAAGAAACCAATCTTGGCGCTTGATGTTTGGGAGCATGCTTACTACCTAAACTACCGTAACGTACGTCCAAACTACATCAAAGCTTTCTTTGAAATCATTAACTGGAATAAAGTTGCTGAGCTTTATGCAGCAGCTAAATAAGTTTAAAATTATCCTCAATAAAAGAGGATAATTTTTTTGTAATATGATTGTAAAATCTCCTTGCTTTTTAGTGAATTATAGCTTAAACTATTATTGTTATGAAAAAAAAGAAAAAACATTCAAGCAAGAAGTACAGTGGAAGTCGCCGAAAAACTAAAGATAAAAAGAAAGATTCGGTAAAACAAGACCTTCAACAAGACGTCAAGAAAGACACTAAAGATACTAAAAAAGATGTCAAAAAAGGCGCTAAAAAGGCCAACAAAAAAGAAGCGAAAAAAGATACAAAAAAGGTTTCTAAAAAATCAGCAGACAAAAAATCAGCAGACAAAAAAGTAGCTGAAGAAACAGTAGTACCAGTTGAGCACAAGGAAAAAGAAACAAAAACTGAAACCTTGGCACTTAGAAGTAAACGCTCTAAGAAATCTAAATCAAAATCATCTCGTGATGATAAAAAAGCATATCTTATCTTAGCCTTCCTAGGTGTTCTGGTAATACTTTTGTTTGTTGCCATGCTTGCTTTAGCAGGACGTGGTAAACAAGCTGGTCACACCGGTAGCCTTGGAAATATCTTCGGCTCTAGTTCTAAAGTCACTAAAAAAGAAGACAAAGAAAAAGAGGAAAAAGTAACTCCAACTAATAAATCAGCCGAAGCTAAACAAGCAGTCATGGAAGCAGATGCAGATACCATGTATGGTAATGGATTGTATTATGATTATGCTAACATGACATTGAACCAAGTGGTTGAAGCTTTTATGGCTGACCAAGGTATCGAGTCTAGCCAAATTGCCTTTTCATATAAAAATACCAAGACAAATGAGCAATTCTCTATGAATGATACTCAGCCAATGACTGCAGGATCAACTTATAAATTGCCACTAAACATGCTTGTCATGGATGAGGTTAACAAAGGTAAACTTTCTTTAACTGAACGTTTTGATATTACTAATACTGAGTATGAGTATCAAGGCGAACATGATAATTATGTTGCTGCTTTCGGCGGTTCAATGACTATTCCAGAAATGCAAGAGTATTCTCTTGTTTACTCTGAGAATACTCCAGCCTATGCTTTGGCGGAACGCCTTGGTGGTATGGAAAAATTCTATGGCATGCTTGATAAATATGGTAAATCAAAAGGTGAAGTGAAAACTATCCAAATGCATGGTAATAAGACAACGACGGATTATTACATCCAAGTTTTGGATTACCTTTGGAAACACCAAGATAATTACAAAGATATTCTCCACTACATTGGTGAGTCATTCCCTAATGAGTACTATAAGACATATCTTCCTAATCTGACAATTTACCAAAAACCAGGTTATGTCCGTGAAGCACTTAACGTTGATGCTATCGTTATGGAAGATACACCTTATATGGTTGCAATCTATACACGTTACCTTGGTGGATCAACTGAAAATTCAGATGAAATCAGCGGTTGGGGTCTCCAACAATTAGGAATGCTCTCTTATGTTATTAATGAGTGGCACCGTGTTAATATGAACTAATAAAAAAAGCCGAGTTTATCGGCTTTTTTCTATACAATTGAATAAAAGGTAAGAAGTACAATCCCTAGAAAAAGAAATGGGACAAATGCGATACATTCCTTAAGATTTCTTCGTATAAGGAAGTACGCTAGCCCTAATAGGCACGCAAGCTCGATAGTTAGAAGTATTTTTGAAAATGGGAAAATAAGTGAGGCACTTGCTAAGTAGAGAAAATCACCTTCCCCAATGTTTAGATGTTTTATAAAAGAAAGGAAAGCGAGGATTATCCCTATGGCAAATGTGAGGTAATAGTTGCCCATGAATAGGAGTGGGACTGTTCCAACTATCCAAATCAGAAGTGGATAGGATTTCTGTTTCAAATCAAAAATAGATAAACAAAGGCTGAAGTAAAGAAAGTAGGTTACTTCAAGACTTAAAAAGTCATAGAAATATAGAAGACATATTACCCCACAAAATATTTCCATAAAGAGGTAACAAAAAGGGATAGGAGACTGACATGAACGACATCGAGATCTTAAGAAAAGTTGTGAGAGGATAGGAATCATCTCGGAAAAACGCAACTGATGCTTGCAATAGCTACAGTGACTACTAGGAAAAATAATCGAGTTCTCAGGAAAACGATCACAAACTAGTCCGATAAATGAGCCTAAAGAGGCTCCTAGAAAAAAATAAATAATGTTTAACATACCTAATTATTCGAAAAAGAATGAGAAAAAGCATTTCACTTGCATATTATTTAGAAATATTCTAAAATAAAAGTGTAAATAATAGTAATTCTAAATAAGGAGAATTAATATGGTAGATTCAATTAAAGAAACAATCAATGAAACAGTTAACCAACAAGCTGAAACTCCAACAAATACAAAAACTAAAGCAGTTTTGAATCAAGCAGTTGCTGATTTGTCTGTAGCAGCTTCAATTGTTCACCAAGTTCATTGGTATATGCGTGGTCCTGGTTTCCTCTATCTTCATCCAAAAATGGATGAATTGATGGATAGTTTGAATGCTCATCTTGATGTTATTAGTGAACGTTTGATTACTACCGGTGGGGAACCATACTCAACTTTGGTAGAATTTTCATCTAATTCAGGCTTGACTGAAACTACTGGCACATTTGATAAACCGATGTCTGATCAAATTCAATTATTGGTTGATACATACAAATATTTGTCAGTATTGTTCCAAGTTGGTTTGGATATCACAGATGAAGAAGGAGATGCTCCTTCAAATGATATCTTCACTGCAGCTAAATCTGAAATTGATAAGACAATCTGGATGTTGACTGCTGAACTTGGACAAGCACCAGGCTTGAAATAATCAAATTTTGAGTTAAGATGATTGTCAAGAGTTCCTCTAAAAGTGTATAATAATCGTAAAATACTTTTAGAAGAAGGGAGGCGGCGATATGTCTGAGCATCGACGTAGTCTAGGCGTTTATGAAGATGTCCTAAATCAGTTAAAAGCTAAGGGAATTCGGTTGACGGAATCTCGTAAAGCTGTTATTCGTTATTTGATGATGTCTGATCAACACCCTAGTGCAGATGTGATATATTATGACCTTCTCCCTGACAATCCTGGGATGAGCTTGGCGACGGTCTATAACAACCTGAAGGTGTTGGTTGAAGAAGGGATTGTCTCTGAAATTAAGGTTAATAATGATAATACAACCTATTATGATTTTATGGGACATGATCACTTAAATATTGTTTGTGAAAAATGCGGTCACATTACCGACTTAGACCTACCGATTCCGTCTTTCAAGGAAAAGGTAGAATCACAAACTGGTTTTCACATTACTCGTGAACAGATGATATTACATGGGATTTGCCCAAACTGTCAATAACCTGAGTCTTAATGACTTAGGTTTTTTAAGTCTTGAAGTATACAATAATCTGTAAAGGTTTTCAAAACTATCTTGTCATGGCAGAAGCTTTTTGCTAAAATATTGCTATGAAAACTTTATATGACGTTCAACAGTTGTTGAAACAGTTTGGCATAGTAGTTTACCTAGGGAAAAGGCTCTATGATATCGAAATGATGAAGATTGAATTAGAAGCCCTCTACCAGAATGGTTTGGTGGACAAGGACAGCTACCTTACTGCTGAAATGATTTTACGACGTGAACATCGCATTGAAATGGAGAAAGAAAATGAGTAAAAAACTCTTGGGAATTGACCTTGGTGGAACAACTGTTAAATTTGGTATTTTGACTTCAGAAGGTGAAGTGCAAGAAAAATGGGCGATTGAAACAAATACGCTTGAAAATGGTCGTCACATTGTCCCTAACATCGTGGAGTCTTTGAAACACCGTTTGGAAATGTACGGACTTACTGCAGAAGATTTCATTGGAATTGGTATGGGTTCTCCAGGAGCTGTTAATCGTGAAAATAAAACGGTCACTGGTGCTTTCAACTTGAACTGGGCAGAAACTCAAGAAGTTGGATCTGTCATCGAAAAAGAACTCGGTATTCCATTTGCGATTGATAATGATGCTAACGTTGCTGCCCTCGGTGAACGTTGGGTTGGTGCTGGTGCTAACAATCCTGATGTTGTCTTTGTGACATTAGGAACAGGAGTTGGTGGCGGCGTTATCGCTGATGGTAACTTGATCCATGGTGTTGGCGGTGCTGGTGGTGAAATTGGCCACATTATCGTTGAGCCTGAAACAGGATTTGAATGTACTTGCGGAAACAAAGGATGCTTGGAAACTGTAGCTTCTGCAACAGGTGTCGTACGTTTGGCACGTCATTTAGCAGAAGGATATGAAGGTGACTCTTCTATTAAAGCTGCTGTAGATAATGGTGAGCAAGTAACAAGTAAAGATATTTTCGTTGCCGCTGCTGAAGGCGACAAGTTTGCCGATAGCATCGTTGACAAGGTCTCTGAATACCTAGGACTTGCAACAGCAAATATCTCAAATATTCTTAACCCAGATTCAGTTGTCATCGGTGGTGGTGTTTCAGCAGCTGGTGAATTCTTGCGTAGCCGTGTCGAAGGATACTTTACACGTTATGCATTCCCACAAGTTCGCCGTACAACAAAAGTTAAATTAGCAGAGCTTGGAAATGATGCTGGTATCATCGGAGCTGCTAGCCTTGCACTTACAATTGATAACTAATGAATGACAGAAGGTGTGTCTGACCAATTATAGGTGGACAGCACCTTTTTCTTGTTGAAAAACGTTTACAATCAGCTGAGCTCTGCCATTTTGTTGAAAATGTGGTATACTTTAAAAGTTGAAATAAAAATTAAAGAGGAAAAAATGACTAAACTTAGAGAAGATATCCGTAACGTAGCCATCATTGCCCACGTTGACCACGGTAAAACAACACTTGTTGATGAATTGTTGAAACAATCACACACTCTTGACGAGCGTAAAGAGCTTGATGAGCGTGCAATGGACTCTAACGATCTTGAAAAAGAACGTGGAATTACCATCCTTGCCAAAAATACAGCCGTTGCTTATAACGGTACGCGTATCAACATCATGGATACACCAGGTCACGCGGACTTCGGTGGAGAAGTTGAACGTATCATGAAAATGGTTGATGGGGTTGTTCTTGTTGTCGATGCCTACGAAGGTACAATGCCTCAAACACGTTTTGTGTTGAAAAAAGCGCTTGAGCAAAACTTGACACCTATCGTTGTTGTTAACAAGATTGATAAACCATCAGCTCGTCCTGAAGAAGTTGTTGATGAAGTTCTTGAACTTTTCATCGAGCTTGGTGCCGATGATGATCAGTTGGAATTCCCAGTTGTGTATGCTTCAGCGATTAACGGAACATCATCATTGTCAGATAACCCTGCTGATCAAGAGCACACTATGGCTCCAATCTTTGACACTATTATTGACCACATCCCAGCTCCTGTAGATAACTCAGACGAGCCTCTTCAATTCCAAGTGTCACTTCTTGACTACAATGATTTCGTTGGTCGTATCGGTATTGGACGTATCTTCCGTGGAACTGTAAAAGTCGGTGACCAAGTTACCCTTTCAAAACTTGATGGAACAACAAAGAACTTCCGTGTTACTAAGCTTTTCGGTTTCTTTGGTTTGGAACGTCGTGAAATTGAAGAAGCAAAAGCTGGTGATTTGATTGCCATCTCAGGTATGGAAGACATCTTCGTTGGTGAAACAATTACACCAACTGATGCTGTTGAACCATTGCCAGTTCTTCGTATTGACGAACCAACACTTCAAATGACTTTCTTGGCTAATAACTCACCGTTTGCAGGTCGTGAAGGTAAACACGTGACATCACGTAAGGTTGAAGAGCGTCTCTTGGCAGAGTTGCAAACAGACGTATCTCTTCGTGTTGATCCAACTGATTCACCAGATAAATGGACTGTATCAGGTCGTGGTGAATTGCACTTGTCTATCCTTATTGAAACAATGCGTCGTGAAGGATACGAACTTCAAGTGTCTCGTCCAGAAGTTATCATCAAAGAAATTGATGGCGTGAAATGTGAGCCATTTGAACGTGTTCAAATTGATACTCCAGAAGAGTACCAAGGTTCTATCATCCAAGCCCTTTCAGAACGTAAAGGTGATATGCTTGATATGCAAATGGTTGGTAACGGTCAAACTCGCCTTATCTTCCTTGTACCAGCTCGTGGACTTATCGGATTCTCTACGGAATTCTTGTCTATGACACGTGGTTACGGTATCATGAACCATACCTTCGACCAATACTTGCCAGTTGTTGCTGGTGAAATTGGTGGACGTCACCGTGGTGCCCTCGTTTCTATCGATACAGGTAAAGCGACAACTTACTCAATTATGCGTATTGAAGAACGTGGTACAATCTTTGTTAACCCAGGTACTGAAGTTTATGAAGGTATGATTGTTGGTGAAAATGCTCGTGAAAATGACCTTGGTGTCAATATCACTACAGCAAAACAAATGACAAACGTGCGTTCAGCAACTAAGGACCAAACGGCTGTTATCAAGACTCCACGTATCTTGACTCTTGAAGAATCACTTGAATTCTTGGATGATGATGAATACATGGAAGTAACGCCTGAATCTATCCGCTTGCGTAAACAAATTTTGAATAAAGCAGAGCGTGATAAAGCCAATAAACGTAAGAAAAAAGCAGCAGAAGCTGAATAATATATAGAGAGGAGAAGAGATGTTTTATCTGATTGTTGCTGTATTGATTGCATCATTCTATTTCTTTATTGCACCAAAGTCGGTAAAAAACACCATGAATCTTCTCTTTGTCATGGCTACCTTAGCATTGCTCCTACTTTTGGCAGTGCTATCAATCATTAAATTCTTCAGCCTACCTGGTGAGTTCTTTGTTACAGTTGGAATGCTTGTATTGAGCTATTTCACCTTGAAAGATTTTTTCGCCATGTCGGAGCTTAATCATGAAAAAGCTGAGCATGAGGATAAATAAGTAGCATGAGATTAAAAGTCAGTCTGATAGATTGGCTTTTTCTTTTACCAAGAAGAGGTAACTCCTTGAAATAGCTTGGGATAAAGGGTAAAATGATTATGATACAATTTGAGAGAATGGACGAATTATGAAATCAGTAACACAATTTGAAAATAAAAAAGTTTTGGTCCTTGGCTTGGCTAAATCTGGCGAAGCAGCTGCCCGCCTATTGGCTAAGTTGGGTGCTATTGTCACAGTAAATGATGGTAAACCATTTGAGGAAAATCCATCGGCTCAAGCCCTTCTTGAAGAAGGCATTAAGGTTGTTTGCGGCGGACATCCTCTTGAACTTTTGGATGAAAATTTTGAATTAATGGTGAAAAATCCTGGAATTCGTTATGACAATCCAATGGTAGCTCGTGCACTAGAAAAAGGTATTCCTGTTTGGACTGAAGTGGAATTGGCCTATCTAGTATCTGAAGCATCTATTATCGGTATTACAGGGTCGAATGGTAAGACAACAACGACAACTATGATTGCTGATGTCCTAAATCATGGTGGTAAATCAGGTGTCTTGTCTGGGAATATTGGTTTCCCTGCGTCAGAAGTTGCACAGTCAGTAACTAATCAAGATACCTTAGTTATGGAATTGTCTTCTTTCCAATTGATGGGGATTGACAGCTTCCATCCACATATTGCTGTGATTACTAACTTGATGCCGACACATATTGACTATCATGGTAGTTTTGAAGCATATGTGGCTGCTAAGTGGAATATTCAAAATCAAATGACTGTGGATGATTTTGTTGTTTTGAACTTCAATCAAGATTTAGCTAAGGAATTAGCTACACAAACTAAGGCACAAGTAGTTTCATTCTCAACAGTGGAAAAAGTAGATGGTGCCTATCTTGAAAATGGTGCTCTTTACTTCAAAGGTGAATTAGTGATGCGAGCTGATGAAATTGGCGTTCCTGGTAGTCACAATGTTGAAAATGCCTTGGCAACTATAGCTGTAGCAAAATTGTCAGGTATTTCAAACCAAGCTATAAAGGAAACCCTCGCAAGTTTTGGTGGTGTTAAGCACCGTCTCCAATTCGTTGATACTATCGATGAAGTGAAATTCTATAATGATAGTAAGTCAACTAATATTTTAGCGACACAAAAAGCACTTTCTGGTTTTGATAATAGTAAAGTCATTTTGATTGCTGGTGGTTTGGACCGTGGTAATGAATTTGATGAACTCATTCCTGACATTACCGGTCTTAAGAAAATGGTGATTTTAGGGGAATCAGCTCCTCGTGTCAAGCGTGCTGCTGATAAAGCAGGAGTAACTTATCTTGATGCCAAAGATGTGGCAGATGCGACACGTATTGCTTTTGATCAAGCCAGTGCAGGAGATGTTGTCTTGTTGAGCCCTGCAAATGCAAGCTGGGATATGTACAAGAATTTCGAAGTGCGTGGTGACGAATTTATCACAACTGTTGAGCAATTGAAGGGATAGGCTATGGCAAAAGCGAAAAAAATTGTTTTTACCGGTGGTGGAACTGTTGGACATGTGACTTTAAATCTTATCTTAATTCCAAAATTTCTAAAAGATGGATGGGAAGTGCACTATATTGGTGATAAGCACGGAATTGAACACGAGCAAATTGATAAATCTGGCTTGGATGTGACATTCCATAGTATTGCTACAGGTAAACTACGTCGTTATTTCTCATGGCAAAATATGTTGGATGTCTTTAAAGTTGGTTGGGGGATTCTACAGTCAATTGCAATTATTGCCAAGATTCGTCCTCAAGCACTCTTTTCAAAAGGTGGATTTGTCTCAGTGCCACCGGTAATTGCTTCTAAGTTATTAGGCGTTCCTGTATATGTGCATGAGTCTGATCTTTCTATGGGCTTGGCCAATAAGATTGCCTATAAATTTGCGACTACTATGTTTACGACTTTTGAACAATCTAAAGGATTGGCGAAGACAAAACATATAGGTGCTATTACAAAGGTAGGGATGGCAACGTCCAATCAGTCTGATGCTCTGGATAAGATTAAAGTACAGTTTGATGACAAGTTAAAAACTGTCCTTTTCATAGGTGGATCAGCTGGTGCAAAGGTATTTAATGATTTTATTAGTAATACTCCACAACTGACTGAAAAATATAATGTCATTAATATTTCTGGGGACTCTTCATTGAATACCTTAGAACGTCATCTTTATAGAGTTGATTATGTGACAGATTTGTATCAACCTCTTATGGATACGGCAGATTTAGTTGTCACTCGTGGTGGTTCAAATACGATTTTTGAATTGTTAGCTATGAAAAAACTTCATTTAATTATTCCTTTAGGGAAAGAAGCTAGCCGAGGAGACCAACTTGAAAATGCTGCCTATTTTGAACGAAAAGGTTACGCACGTCAATTACAGGAAGCAGAGTTAAGTTGGGAAACCTTAAATCATGAGCTTGAACAACTTGTTGAACATGCAGAGACTTACAAAGAAGCTATGGCTAAATCTGAGGAAATTACTTCTCCTGATGATTTTTATAACCTATTAGTGACTAGTATTTCAAAAAAATAAAGGAATTTCATGGCAAAAAAGGATCAAGAATCACAAGAAAAACAAGTTCTCACAGAGTGGCAGAAGAGAAACCTCGAATTTTTGAGAAAAAAAGAAACCGAAGGTTCTGAAGAATTTGCGAATGGAAAGGTCGTTCATTCAGAAGGAGCGACTTCAAATGAGAATCAACTACCAGTGAAAAAGAAGGTTAGAAAGAAAAAAAAGACCAAAAAGAAGAAACGAAAAAAAGGGAATACGAGCAGTAATATTCCAATTGCACAACAAAATCTTGCGGGATTAGTTATTTTTATCGCTGCACTCCTAATCGTATTTTCACTTTTCTTTATTTCACCTTGGTCAAAACAAAAGGTTCTCACTGTATCAGGAACAAAAAATGCTCTACCAGAAGATGTGAAAGTTGCAAGTGGAATTCTTGATACAGACTATATCACTCATGTCTTTTTCAACCAAGGAAAGGTTGCATCAACTGTTGAAAAAACCAATGTTTGGGTTAAAAAGGCTACAGTAACTTATAGTTTTCCAAATCAATTTAATATTGCAGTAAAAGAATACCCAATTGTTGCTTATCGTCAAACTACAAATGGTTATGTTTCTATTCTTGAAAGTGGTAAGACAGGAGGAACGGTTTCAACTAGCAATCTACCTGATAAATTCATCACTTTAAAGATGGATGACGAGAAGAAAATCGAAGATTTAGTAAAAGAATTAAATAAACTTGATTTAAAAATCAAGAATAATATTCAAATTATTAATCTTACGCCAACTAAAGCAACTTCAGATTTACTAACGATTGAGCTGTATGATGGCAATTCCATTCGTGTTCCTCTTTCTCAATTAACGGTTAAGCTCCCTTACTACGAGAAAATTAAGAACCAACTTTCAGATGGAAGTATTGTTGATATGGAAGTTGGACTTTATACAACGACTCCTGAGGTTGAATCATCAAAAACTGATGGGGATAAAAAGAAAGACAAAGATAAGACTGATAAAAAGGATGAAAATACAACTTCTGAAGAAGATCAAGATACTACAACATCAACTGAACAGCATTCTGAGGAAGAGTCTAATTCTGAAAATCCGGGTATTCAAGGACAGAAAAATCCAACTGTTGGTCAAGAAACAACTCTTCGTCCTTCCCCTGCCCAAGGCTAATATTGAATAATAAAAAACGTAAAATGCTGACATTTTACGTTTTTTTATGGTACAATAGTATCCGAATAATTCTGTTTTTATACAGTTTACAAAGATATTGAATGGAAAGATTGAGAGGTCGAGTGAATGGCTAGAGATGGCTTTTTTACAGGATTAGATATAGGAACTAGCTCGATTAAGGTTCTTGTTGCTGAGTTTATTGATGGATCAATGAATGTCATCGGTGTAAGTAATGTTAAGAGTTCTGGTGTGAAAGATGGCATCATTGTTGACATTGACGCTGCAGCGAAAACAATCAAAACAGCTATTGAACAAGCAGAGGAAAAAGCTGGGATTGTTATTGAGCAAGTGAACGTTGGGCTTCCAGCTAATCTTCTTCAAATTGAGCCTACACAAGGTATGATACCTGTAACAAGTGAATCAAAAGAAATCAAAGATGAAGATGTTGAAAGTGTTGTTCGCTCAGCCTTGACAAAGAGCATTACACCTGAGCGTGAGGTTATCTCACTAGTTCCTGAAGAGTTTATTGTTGATGGCTTCCAAGGAATTCGTGATCCTCGTGGAATGATGGGGATTCGTCTTGAAATGAGAGGTCTCATTTATACAGGACCAACAACAATTCTTCACAACCTTCGTAAGACAGTTGAACGTGCTGGTATTCAAGTAGAGAATATTATCATCTCTCCTCTTGCAATGACACGTGCTGTTCTGAATGAAGGTGAACGTGAGTTTGGTGCTACTGTTATTGATATGGGTGGCGGTCAAACAACTGTTGCAAGCATGCGTGCTCAAGAACTTCAATTTACCAATATTTATTCTGAAGGTGGCGAGTACATCACTAAGGATATTTCAAAAGTTTTGAAGACTTCAATGCAGATTGCTGAAGCGCTTAAGTTCAATTTTGGTAATGCAGATATTGAAGAAGCAAGCGAAACAGAAACTGTCCAAGTAGAGGTTGTAGGTGAGAATTCACCTGTTGAAATTACAGAAAAATACCTTGCTGAGATTATCTCAGCTCGTGTGAAGCATATCCTTGATAGAGTTAAACAAGACTTGACTCGAGGACGTCTACTTGATTTGCCTGGTGGCATTGTCCTTGTAGGTGGAACAGCTATCATGCCAGGTGTGGTTGAAGTTGCTCAAGAGATTTTTGAAACAAATGTTAAACTTTACGTGCCAAACCAAGTTGGTATCCGTAATCCAATGTTTGCAAATGTGATTAGTCTTGTTGAGTATGTTGGTCTTCTTACAGAAGTTGACATCATCGCGCAACAGGCTGTGTCTGGTGAAGAGTATCTACGTCGTAAACCAATCGACAATGAGGCTCCTTCCTTGAGTTTTGATAGAACTCCTGCTCCAGCACCTCGAGTGGCTCCTCAACCAAATCCTATTCCTGTTGAGAACACTATTGAGGTACCTCTGCCAGTTGAAGAAGAAAATCATGAACAAAAACAAAAACTTGGTGATCGTGTTCGTGGAATTTTCGGCAGTATGTTTGATTAATTGAATCTAGTAAAAGCGAGGAAATAAAATGAGTTTTTCATTTGATAGCGCATCAGTTCAAGGTGCGGTAATTAAAGTTATCGGTGTCGGTGGAGGTGGCGGAAACGCTATCAACCGAATGATTGAAGAAGGTCTTGCTGGTGTTGAATTTATTGCAGCTAATACTGATATTCAAGCACTCAGTTCTTCTAAAGCAGAAACAGTAATCCAATTGGGTCCTAAATTGACTCGTGGCCTAGGTGCCGGAGGTCAACCTGAAGTTGGTCGTAAGGCAGCTGAAGAAAGTGAAGAAACACTTACAGAAGCACTTACAGGAGCTGATATGGTCTTTATCACTGCTGGTATGGGTGGTGGCTCTGGTACAGGGGCAGCACCAGTTATTGCACGTATTGCGAAAAGTTTGGGTGCATTGACAGTTGCAGTTGTGACACGTCCATTTGGATTTGAAGGTAACAAACGTGGTGCCTTTGCTGTCGAAGGGATTCAAGAGTTGCGTGAGCAAGTTGATACCCTTCTTATTATCTCTAACAATAACCTTCTTGAAATCGTTGATAAGAAAACACCTCTTCTTGAAGCTCTTAGTGAAGCAGATAATGTTCTTCGTCAAGGGGTCCAAGGTATTACAGACCTTATCACTAACCCAGGTTTGATTAACCTCGACTTTGCCGATGTGAAAACAGTTATGGCCAATAAAGGTAATGCACTTATGGGTATCGGTATTGGGTCTGGTGAAGAACGTATTGTTGAAGCTGCACGCAAAGCCATCTATTCACCACTTCTTGAAACTACTATTGATGGTGCAGAAGATGTTATCGTTAACGTAACTGGTGGTCTTGATATGACGCTTACGGAAGCAGAAGAAGCTTCTGAAATTGTTGGCCAAGCAGCTGGTAATGGTGTTAACATTTGGCTTGGTACATCAATCGATGATACATTGAAAGATGAAATCCGTGTAACAGTTGTTGCAACTGGTGTTCGCCAAGATCGTGCTGAAAAAGCATCTGGTATCAAAGCTCAACCACGTAAAGTGACTACAGCTCCTTCACAACCATCAGCTCCTACTCAACAAGTTGTTCAAGAAGAACAACGTCCAGTCTCTCAACCTTCATTTGAACGTCAACCAAATTTTGACTATAATGAAACACCTTCAATGCCACAACCAGGAGTTCGTCCTGCAGCGGCAGCTCCTCAACAAGAGCAGTCAGCTTTTGGTAATTGGGATTTGAGACGTGATAATATTTCTCGTCCTGAAACTGGTCAACTAGATAGTCAATTGACTATGTCTACATTCTCAAGTGATGTTGAAGATGATGATGAATTGGAGACACCACCATTCTTTAAAAATCGTTAATAATGACTATAGAAGAGAATAAAAATAATGTTTATCAAGCGGTAAAAGAAGCATGTGAAAGGGCTAATCGCTCTAGTGATGAAGTCAATATTATTGCCGTAACCAAATATGTTTCAAGTGATGTCGCTGAAGAATTGGTTCAAACGGGAATTAAGCACATTGCTGAAAATCGCGTTGATAAATTCTTAGATAAGTATCAAGCTTTAAAAAATTATGATTTGACTTGGCACCTTATTGGTACCTTGCAACGTCGTAAAGTAAAGGATGTTATTAATTTAGTTGATTATTTTCATGCTTTGGATTCTGTTAAATTAGCAGAGGAAATTCAAAAGCGTGCCGACCATACTATTAATTGCTTCCTACAAGTTAACGTTTCAGGGGAGGAATCAAAACATGGTTTTTCAGCTGAAGAACTTGATACTGTTCTAAAACAAATTGAAAATCTTGATAAGATTTGTATCGTTGGACTAATGACTATGGCTCCAATTGATGCAGATGCTCAAGAACTTGATAAGATTTTTTCTGAGACAAATGAGCTTAGACAATCAATTCAAGAGAAAAAACTAAAGAATGTTCCTTGTGATCAGTTAAGCATGGGGATGAGTCGAGACTATGACATGGCTATTCAGAATGGATCAACCTTTGTCAGAATAGGCAGTGCATTCTTTAAAGAGAACGGAGAATAACCTTATGGCATTAAAAGACGCAATTGATAAAATTGTTTCATATTTTGATACCGACGAAGTAACAGATTATGAAGATGCTGCTAAAGAAGAGGCTAAAGCACGTCCAGTAAAAGCACGTCCAGTAAAAGCACAGAGACCTGTGCAGACACCACCTCCTCGTCAGCAACGTCAACCTGAGCGTTCTCAGGCAACAGTCCCTCCTCGTCGCCAACATGTTAATTCAGACTTACAGGAAACTCAAGTCCTTCGTAGTTTACCTCTGAGTCGTTCACAAGCAAATCAGGGACCACAACAAATGAATACAACTAAAACAACAATTGCAATTAAATATCCTAAAAAGTATGAAGATGCTCAGGAAATTGTAGAACTATTGATTGAAAATGAATGTGTTTTAATCGATTTTCAATATATGTTGGAAGCGCAAGCTCGTCGTTGTCTTGACTTTATTGATGGTGCTAGCAAGGTACTTACAGGCAACTTGCAAAAAGTTGGCTCTTCAATGTATTTGCTTACGCCAATTAATGTCGTAGTAGACATTGAAGAGATTGGTTTGTCTCACGGCAACCAAGAAGCTAATTTCGACTTCGATATGAAGAGACGTTAAGTGATGTCTGTATTACTTTATGTTATTTGGGCACGTGTTGTTAACGTGATAGAGATTCTTCTTGTAGTCTATGCTTTGTTATCTTGGTTTCCAGGAGCTTATGATACTAGCCTTGGAAGAATCATTAGACAAATTGTTCAACCGATTCTCGCACCATTTCGTCGCCTGAATTTAGCTTTTGCTGGTATTGATTTTTCAATAATCGTAATTGTACTTCTACTAAACTTTTCACTTAGAATTCTTAGATTTATTCTACTCTGATGTCAGATATTAAAAAAATTGAACAGCATTACTCGTTAGATGAACGGCCTTTTCTAGAGAAGGTTAGGGGATTTTGTCATTTAGTTGATGAGAGGTACAGTCCTTACTTAACTGATTTCTTGAATCCTCGTGAAATTCAGATTGTTGAAGAGTTGGCTCGTTATTACAATTTAAAATTTTTTGTGAGTTCAACTCTTGAATCTGAAGAGTATGGAAGAGTGATACTTGCTCCCGAATATTACGAGCTTGAAGAAGATGACTTTGAAATTAAACGATTAGAAATCTCATATGCGAGACAGTTCAATAAATTGACACACCCAAAAGTTTTGGGAGCGCTGATTAATCAGCTTGGTCTTGATCGTCAAGTATTTGGAGATATTATTCTTGATGAAGAAGGACGCGTTCAATTTTACATTGCTTCTCATTTAGCAAGTTATGCGATAATGACTATTACTAAGATTGGTAATGTTTCGGTTACTCTAAAAGAAGTAAGTAAAGACGATTGGATTTCAAATCAAGAAAAGTATTCAAAAACTTTTGTCTTACTTTCCAGTATGCGTCTTGATAATGTGTTGGCGACGGTATTAAACTTATCTCGTTCTAACGCCTTAAAACTTATTGCTTCAGGAAAAGTAAAATTAAATTATAGACAAGTTGAGAAGGCTGATCAGGCGGTTATTATTGGTGATATGATTTCGGTTAGAGGTTATGGTCGATTTCGACTAGCTCAACAAGACGGATTTTCAAAGTCCGGAAAAGCTAAAATCGTTATTGAAAGTCTGTTAAGACGGAGAAAAAAGTAGTTATTTAATTTAAACCATTAAATATGGTAATGAAAAATAAAGGAGGCCTGTAATGGCTATTACAGCACTTGATATTAAAGATAAACAGTTTACAACTAAATTTCGTGGATATAATGAGCAAGAAGTTGATGAATTTCTTGATATTATTGTAGACGATTATGAAGATTTAGTTCGTGACAATCGTGAACTTGCTGCTCGTGTAAAAGAGCTTGAAGAAAAATTGGCTTATTTTGATGAAATGAAAGAATCATTGAGTCAATCAGTTATTTTGGCTCAAGAAACAGCAGAAAAAGTTAAAGCTTCAGCGGCTGACGAATCAGCTAACTTAATTAATAAGGCTAACTTCAATGCTACTCATTTGGTTGAAGAAGCTAAATCTAAGGCATCTGAAATTCTTCGTGATGCAACAGATGAAGCCAAACGTGTTGCCATCGAAACAGAAGAACTTAAACGTCAAAGTCGTGTCTTCCACCAACGCCTATTGGCTGCAGTTGAAGGTCAGCTTAGCTTAGCAAGTGCTCCAGAATGGGGTGAATTGTTGCAACCAACAGCTATTTATCTTCAAAATTCAGATGCTGCCTTTAAAGAAGTTGTTGAAAAAGTTTTGGATGAGCATGTACCTGATTCAAATGATGCAGCTTCATTTGATGCAACTCGTCAATTCACTCCTGATGAAATGGCTGAACTTCAACGTCGCGTTGCTGAAAGTAATAAGCAAGTTGAAGATTTCTCTAGTCCAGAAGTTGATGAAACAAACGAAGTTGTTTCAACTCCAGTTGATTTTGGTATTCCAGACACTTTCGAGAGTGAAGTGGCAGATTTCCCAACTTCAGCACCAGTAGATGAAGATTTTGATTTGCAACCTGAGACAACAGGTGAAATTAATCTAAACGAAACACAAACGTTTAAATTGAATATTAGCGAATAAGAAAAATACAACTTACCAAGTATATTAACAGCGAGTGGGAGATGGTGTGAGTCCCACATTCCCTATTTGGATAGTTATCATTTTCAAGCATTCTAACTGAAATAAGTAAGTTAGAAGGATGGTCCTCCTTACGGACATATGAGGGAGCAAATTCTTTTGCTCTGAATTAAGGTGGTACCACGAGCTTTCGTCCTTTTTGATGAAGGCTCTTTTTATTTAGTAAATTAAATTAAAGAGGAGATATAATGAAACTCAAAGAAACCTTAAATCTAGGTAAGACAGCCTTTCCAATGCGAGCTGGACTTCCTAACAAAGAACCAATCTGGCAAAAAGAGTGGGAAGAAGCTAAGATGTATCAACGTCGTCAAGAGTTGAACCAAGGTAAACCTCACTTCACTCTTCATGATGGTCCTCCTTATGCCAATGGTAATATTCACGTTGGTCATGCGATGAATAAAATTTCTAAGGATATCATTGTGCGTTCAAAATCAATGTCTGGTTTCTATGCTCCTTACGTGCCTGGTTGGGATACGCATGGTCTTCCAATTGAACAAGTGTTGGCAAAACAAGGTGTGAAACGTAAAGAACTTAATCGTGCTGAATATCTTAAGATGTGTCGCGATTATGCACTTTCACAAGTTGACAAACAACGTGAAGATTTCAAACGTCTTGGTGTTTCGGCTGATTGGGATAACCCATATGTTACTTTGACACCAGATTATGAAGCAGCTCAGATTCGTGTCTTTGGTGAGATGGCTAAAAAAGGTTACATCTATCAAGGTGCAAAACCAGTTTATTGGTCATGGTCATCAGAATCAGCGCTTGCTGAAGCAGAAATTGAGTACCATGATTTGGTTTCAACTTCACTTTACTATGCCAATAAGGTTAAGGATGGTAAAGGAGTACTAGACACAGATACATATATCGTAGTTTGGACAACAACACCATTTACAGTAACAGCTTCACGTGGATTGACTGTTGGTGCTGATATCGAATACGTTCTCGTAAAACCTGCCGGAGAAGACCGCAAATTTGTTGTTGCTTCTGAATTACTTAATAGTCTTTCTGAGAAATTCGGTTGGACAGATGTGGAAGTACTTCAATCATACCGTGGTGAAGAATTAAATAAAATTGTGACTGAACACCCATGGGATACAGAAGTTGATGAGCTTGTTATTCTTGGTGACCACGTTACTACAGATTCAGGTACAGGTATCGTCCATACGGCTCCTGGTTTTGGTGAGGATGACTATAACGTAGGTATTGCTAATGGTCTTGAAGTTGCCGTAACCGTTAATGAGCGTGGTATCATGATGGGAAATGCTGGACCTGATTTTGAAGGTCAGTTCTACGATAAAGTGGCTCCAATTGTTATGGAAAAACTCGGCGATTTACTCCTTGCCAAAGAAGAAATCTCACACTCATACCCATTCGACTGGCGTACGAAGAAACCAATCATCTGGCGTGCAGTACCACAGTGGTTTGCATCTGTTTCTAAATTCCGTCAAGAGATTCTGGATGAGATTGAAAAAGTTAAATTCCATTCTGAGTGGGGTAAAGTTCGTCTCTACAACATGATTCGTGACCGTGGTGACTGGGTAATCTCTCGTCAGCGTGCTTGGGGTGTGCCACTCCCAATCTTCTATGCTGAAGATAAAACACCAATCATGACTGAAGAAACTATCGAACATGTGGCTAAACTTTTCGAAGAACACGGTTCAGTTATTTGGTGGGAACGTGATGCCAAAGATCTTCTTCCAGAAGGTTTTACACATCCTGGCTCACCAAACGGCGAGTTTACTAAAGAAACTGACATTATGGACGTATGGTTTGACTCAGGCTCATCATGGAACGGTGTTGTTGTTAACCGTCCTGAGTTAACTTATCCAGCTGACCTCTATCTCGAAGGTTCAGACCAATACCGTGGATGGTTTAATTCATCTCTTATTACATCTGTTGCCAATAATGGTGTTGCACCATATAAGCAACTCTTGTCTCAAGGTTTTGCGCTTGATGGTAAGGGTGAGAAGATGTCTAAATCGCTCGGTAACACAATTGCTCCTAGTGATGTTGAGAAACAATTTGGTGCTGAAATTCTTCGTCTTTGGGTAACAAGTGTTGATACAACTAATGACGTTCGTATCTCAATGGATATCCTTAGTCAAGTATCAGAATCTTATCGTAAGATTCGTAACACACTCCGTTTCTTGATTGCCAATACTTCTGACTTCAATCCAACAACTGATGCAGTAGCCTTTGAAGACTTGCGTTCTGTAGATCAGTACATGACTATTCGATTTAACCAATTAGTTAAGATTATTCGTGATGCCTATGCAAACTTTGAGTTCTTGACTATCTACAAAGCCTTGGTTAACTTTATTAACGTTGAGTTGTCTGCATTCTATCTTGATTTTGCCAAAGATGTGGTTTATATTGAGAGTGCGGAATCACTTGAACGTCGTCAAATGCAAACAGTCTTCTACGATATTCTTGTTAAGATTACAAAACTCTTGACTCCAATCCTTCCTCATACTGCAGAAGAAATTTGGTCATATCTTGAATTTGAAACAGAAGACTATGTTCAATTGTCAGAGTTGCCAGAAGCAGAATATTTTGTGGGCCAAGATGCACTTCTTGAAAGATGGAATGCCTTCATGGATTTCCGTGGCCAAGCTCAAAAAGCTTTGGAAGAAGCTCGTAATGAAAAAGTTATTGGTAAATCGCTTGAAGCTCATTTGACTATCTATCCTGATGATGAAGTCAAAGAACTTATTGAAGGTTTGAACACTAACCTTGCTCAACTTTTGATTGTTTCAGCATTGACTATTGCTGAAGGAGAAGCACCTGAATCTGCTGTAAGCTTTGAAGGCGTGGCATTCACAGTAGAACGTGCTACAGGTGATGTCTGTGACCGTTGTCGTCGTATCGATCCAACTACTAAAGAACGTAGCTACAACGCGACTATCTGTGATCACTGTGCTAGCATTGTTGAAGAAAACTTTGCTGAAGGTGTAGCAGAAGGTTTTGAAGTAAAAGCAAAATAAAATAAAAAGAGTTCACCGTGAACTCTTTTTTCTATTTGTTTTTCGAATATAGTATTGAACACAATAAAAAACTAGCTAAGCTAGTTTTTTATTATAGTCCGTAGTTATAATCATCGTCTTGCATGGCTTCGACAGTTCCTAGAAGGTAACCATTACCAACTTGAGAGAAGAAGTCGTGGTTAGATGTTCCTGTAGAAATACCATTCATAACGATTGGGTTAACATCGTTCGCACTATCTGGGAAGAGTGGATCTTGTCCCAGGTTCATAAGAGCCTTGTTGGCATTGTAACGAAGGAAAGTCATAACTTCCTCAGTCCATCCAACACCGTCATAAAGAGATTTAGTGTAGAGCTCTTCATTTTCATACAATTGATAGAGGAGATCATACATCCATTCACGGAAACTTTCTTGCTCTTCTTCAGGCAATTCGTTGAATCCAAGTTGGAATTTATAGCCAATATAGGTTCCGTGAACAGATTCGTCACGGATAATGAGCTTGATAATTTCAGCGACGTTAGCTAGCTTGTTATTACCAAGATAATAGAGTGGAGTGAAGAACCCTGAATAGAAAAGGAAAGTTTCAAGATATGTTGAAGCAACCTTTTTCTGAAGAGGCGTTCCATTTTCATAGATATCGTTAATGATTTTCGCCTTGGTTTGGAGGTATTTGTTACTGTTAGTCCACTCGAAAATTTCTTCAATTTCAGATTTAGTATTCAAAGTTGAGAAGATTGAAGAGTAAGATTTGGCGTGAACAGACTCCATGAACTGAATGTTGTTCAATACAGCTTCTTCATGAGGTGTACGGACGTCTGCACGAATGGCTTCAACACCCGTTTGAGATTGCATGGTATCTAGCAATGTTAAACCACCGAAAACTTTTCCAACCAAATCTTTTTCTTCAGCGGAAAGTTTACGCCAGTCATCAAGGTCATTTGAAAGTGGGATACGTGTATCTAGCCAAAATTGCTCGGTCAATTTTTCCCAGGTAGATTTATCAATCGCATCTTCGATTTCATTCCAGTTAATGGCTTTGTAGTAAGTTTCCATTAGAAACCTCTTTCTTTATTGATATCGTTACTATTTTATCATAATTCAAAATCATGATATAGTTTTTTGAGTTGATCTATTAAAAAAGTCGGCGAACCGACCTTTTAATGCATTTTGTAAATAAGAGTAGTGAAGTTGCTATCGTTAAATCACTATCTTAAATGACACAGCTTTCACATTGGTTAGAACCAACCTCTTCCCCATCATCTGTATAAGTACGGATGTAGTAGATTGATTTAATTCCTTTGTTAAAGGCGTAGTTACGAAGGATAGAAAGGTCACGAGTTGTTTGTTTATTTTCTGTTTTCCATTCGTAAATTTCTTTTGGTAACTCACTACGCAAGAATAGGGTTAATGACAAACCTTGATCAACGTGTTCAGTCGCAGCGGCATAGACGTCGATAACTTTACGCATGTCCATGTCGTAGGCTGAAGTGTAGAAAGGAATTGTGTCTGTTGAAAGTCCGTTGGCCGGATAGTAAATTTTTCCGATTTTCTTTTCTTGACGTTCTTCAATACGTTGTGTGATTGGATGGATAGAAGCAGAACAGTCATTAATATAAGAGATTGAGCCATTTGGTGCAACAGCCAAACGGTTTTGATGGTAGAGTCCATCTTTCTTAACGAGTTCACGTAGTTCTTCCCAATCTTTGGCTTGTGGGATGAAGTGACCATCGAAAAGTTCTTTGATACGGTCAGATTTAGGAACGTATTGACCTGTAACGTATTTATCAAAGTAAGAACCATCAGCATATTTTGATTTTTCAAAACCGACAAAGGTTTCTTGACGTTCGCGGGCAATATTGTTAGATTCAACCAAAGTCCAGTAGTTCATAAGCATGAAGTAGATATTAGTGAATTCAACAGATTCGGGGCTACCATACTCGATATGGTGTTTAGCAAGGTAAGAGTGAAGCCCCATAGCTCCTAAACCAAAGGTATGAGCTTGTTGGTTACCATTTTTGATGGATGGTACAGCATCAATACTTGAACTATCTGTAACAAAGGTAAGTGCACGTGTCATAGCCTTAATCGAACGTCCGAAGTCAGGAGATGTCATCATGTTAAGGATATTAGTTGATCCAAGGTTACATGAAATATCTGTACCGAGTTTGACAAACTCTTGTGCATCGTTAAGTTCACTTGGTGTTTGAACTTGGAGAATTTCAGAACAGAGGTTGGACATGACGATCTTACCATCAATTGGGTTGTGTCGATTGGCTGTATCAACATTGACAATATATGGATAACCCGATTCTTGTTGGAGTTTAGAAATTTCAGTTTCTAGCTCACGTGCATTAATCTTGGTTTTTGTAATATTGGGATTGGCAACCAACTCATCATACATAGCTGTAATATCAATGTAGTTATATGGTTTACCATACTCTTTTTCGACTGAGTATGGGCTGAAGAGGTACATATCTTCATTATTACGTGCCAACTCGTAGAATTTATCTGGAACTGTAACACCAAGTGACAGTGTCTTAACACGCACCTTTTCATCAGCATTCTCTTTCTTAGTAGAAAGGAAGGCAAGGATATCTGGGTGGAAAACATCCAGGTAAACAACACCAGCACCTTGACGTTGGCCAAGTTGGTTTGAGTAAGAGAAGCTATCTTCGAAAAGCTTCATAACAGGTACGACACCAGAGGCTGCCCCAGCATAACCTTTGATAGGAGCACCAGCTTCACGTAGGTTAGATAGGCTAATACCTACCCCACCACCAATACGTGATAACTGGAGGGCCGAGTTGATAGAACGTCCGATAGAATTCATGTCATCCGTTACTTGAATAAGGAAACATGACACGAGTTCACCACGACGGCTACGTCCAGCATTTAGAAATGAAGGAGTAGCAGGCTGGTAACGTTGGTGAATCATTTCGTTAGCTAGGTCGCTAGCTAGGTTTTCATCACCATCAGCAAAGTAAAGGGCGTTGAAAAGAACGCGATCTTCAATACTTTCGAGGTAAGACTCGCCATCGTTTGTTTTGAGGGCATATTGTTGGTAGAACTTGTAGGCTGCCATGAAAGATTGGAAGCGGAATTTTTGAGAATGAATTTCTGCAGACAACTTTTCGATGAAAGCAGGTTCGTATTTACCGATGAATTCAGACTCGATATAATCGTTCTCAATCAAATAATTAATTTTATCTGTGATGCTGTTGAATGCCATTGAATTTGGCTTAACGTTTTCAAGGAAGAAGGCACGAAGTGCTTCTTTGTCCTTATGCAAAGGAATTTGACCGTTAACAGGACGGTTAATTTCGTTGTTGAGGCGGAAGTATGAGACATCGCCAAGATTTTTTAAAGACATAATACAGATACCAGGCTCAGTTTAATAGTATATTAAGGTTAAAATATTAAACTAAGCAAACAAGTTCCTTTCTATTTAAAAACTTGATAATTAAAGGATTTCTTTAAGTTTAGTCGGTTGAAAACCTGAAAAGACGATATCGCCTGCTTCAATAACTGGAGCAGCAGTGAAACCAAGACTTTTTACGTAATCGATTTTTTCTGGTTGTTCATCAATGTTGATTTCTTCGAAATCAGCACCTTCCTTTTCCAAGAATTTTTTAGTCATTTTACACTGCATGCAGTTGTTTTTAGAAAACAATGTAATCTTTGCCATTGCAAATACTCCTTTATAAAAAGATTTTAAGTGGCCAAGAGAGCCACTTTTTCAACTCTAATAGAATACCCAAAAAATTGGGAAAAATCAAGCTAAATATCTTAAGGAAATACAATATTTTGTGTTTAGTATTGAAACACAACCCTATATCTTGTGTTTCAAAGGCTTTTTTAAGTTCTCTAAATTAAATAGAATTTGTTTATGAAAATGGCTAAAAAAGAAATATCTCACCACAAATGTTATGTAATATAACATCAAAATGCCGATTCTATTTGTTTTTTCAAAAATAACAGTGTAGAATAAAGGAAATTTTTAACTAATGGAGGTTCAAGTATGCAAGAATACTGTTCAAATCTAACTGTAAATGGTAAAACATTCTCTTTCTATGATCTCGAAAAAGCAGCAAAATCTCATGATGTTAAGGTCGGAGAACTACCTTATACCATTCGAATACTACTTGAAAGTCTCCTCCGAAAAAAAGATGGTGTCGATGTTAAGGAATCTCACATTTCTGATCTAATAAAATTTCCGAATTTTCCAATCATTTCTGAAGTACCTTTTAAACCAAGTCGTGTTATCTTACAGGATTTTACAGGGGTTCCTGTTGTCGTTGATTTAGCTTCCATGCGTGATGCTATAGTGGCTAATGGTGGTAAAGCCGAATTTATTAATCCCGAGATTCCAGTAGATTTGGTCATCGACCACTCTGTCCAAGTTGATTCATATGGATGTGATACTGCTCTTGAAGATAATATCAATCTAGAGTTTAAACGTAATAACGAGCGCTATGAGTTTCTTAAGTGGGCCGAACAGTCTTTTGAAAATTACCGTGCTGTTCCACCAGCAACAGGTATTATTCATCAGGTTAATATTGAATTTTTGAGTGATGTCATTATTGAAAATGATGGACTCCTATATCCTGACTCTATGTTTGGTACAGATAGTCACACGACTATGATTAATGGTATTGGCGTTCTTGGTTGGGGTGTTGGTGGAATTGAAGCTGAAGCAGCTATGCTAGGTGAAGCGTCTTATTTCCCAATTCCAGAGGTTATTGGTGTACATCTGACAGGAGAGCTGCCTAAAATTGCCACAGCAACAGATTTGGCTCTCAAGATTACTCAGGTGCTTCGTTCTGAAAATGTGGTTGGCAAATTTGTTGAGTACTTTGGACCTGGCTTGAAGAGTTTATCTCTAGCTGACCGTGCTACTGTCGCTAATATGGCACCGGAATATGGTGCGACTTGTGGTTATTTTCCTATTGATGACGAGACTCTTAACTACATGCGTCTAACTAATCGTGATGAGGAACATATCCAAGTCACTGAAGCCTATACAAAAGCCAATCATCTTTTCTATGATCCAAGTAAAGAAGCCAAGTATACTAAGATTGTTGAAGTCGATTTGTCATCTATTAAACCTTCTATTTCAGGCCCTAAACGTCCACAAGATTTGATTCTCTTATCTGATGCTAAGCAAGAATTTCAAGATGCAGTGGTACGTGAAGCGGGTGTCCGTGGTTTCGGTTTGGATAATGAAGAGTTAGCAAAAACTGCAAAAGTTGATTTTGAGGATCATTCAGAAATAATTCAAACGGGTCATGTTGCCATTGCAGCAATCACATCATGTACCAATACCTCTAATCCTTACGTTCTTATGGCAGCCGGTCTTTTAGCCAAAAAAGCTGTTGAGAAGGGGCTCAAAGTCTCTCCAACAGTCAAGACCTCTTTGGCGCCTGGATCTAAAGTCGTTACAGGTTATCTCAAAGCTTCAGGCTTGCAAACCTATCTAGATAAGCTTGGCTTTAACTTGGTGGGTTATGGTTGCACAACTTGTATTGGTAACTCAGGAGATTTACGTCCTGAAGTGGCTAAGGCTATTGTAGACAATGATCTCTTAGCGAGTGCTGTGTTGTCAGGAAATCGTAATTTTGAAGGGCGTATTAATCCACTTGTTAAAGCGAATTTCTTGGCTAGTCCACCATTAGTTGTTGCTTATGCCTTGGCTGGTAACACGAATATTGATTTGACAACTGAGCCTCTAGGCTTTGACGACAATGGTCAAGCTGTTTATTTAGAGGAGATTATGCCATCTCGTGATGACATTGAGACTTATGTTGATAAATACGTCACCCGTCAACTCTTCCAAGATGAATATGCCAGTGTCTTTTCTGATAGCGAGAAGTGGAATGCCATTCCTACTGAACAAAGTCAAAATTACAAATGGAATCAAAGTTCTACCTATATTCAAAACCCACCTTACTTTGATGCTTTAGGAGATGATTTGAGTATTAAACCATTGAATGATTTGAAGGTTTTGGCTAAATTTGGAGATACGGTTACAACAGACCATATTTCTCCAGCGGGTAATATTGCCAGAAATAGTCCAGCAGCTCATTATTTGACTGAGAATGGTGTTGATTATCAAGAATTTAATTCTTATGGTAGCCGTCGTGGAAATCACGAAGTCATGATGCGAGGAACTTTTGCTAATATTCGTATCAAGAATGAGCTAGCAGATGGAAAAATTGGTGGATATACTAAATATGATGGTGATATTCTACCTATATATGATGCTGCTATGAAATATAAAGAAGCTAATCAAGATACGCTTGTAATTGCTGGTAAGGATTATGGTATGGGCTCTAGTCGTGACTGGGCTGCTAAAGGTGCAAATCTCCTTGGGGTAAAAGTAGTGCTTGCTGAGAGTTTTGAGCGTATTCACCGTTCAAATCTAGTTATGATGGGAATTTTACCAGTACAATTTATGGAAGGGGAAAATGCTGAAAGTCTTGGATTGACAGGACATGAGACCTTTAGCTTTGATCTTTCAGAAAATCCAGGTGTCCATGATGTTATCACTGTTACAGCTTCAACACCTGAACAAACCAAAACCTTTAAAGCCTTGGTACGCTTCGATGCAGATGCTGATATTCGCTACTATAAAAATGGTGGTATCTTACCAATGGTTGTAAGAAAAAAATTGAAGGGAGCCTAATATGACAACAGTTGAAATTAATGGACTTAAGGATATGATTGCCTGTAATACTAGGATTTCATCTATTATTGATGACCATTTATCCTATGCAGGATATGATATTTCCGAGTTTATGGAAAATAAAGCGTCTTTTGAGGAAGTGATTTATCTCTTATGGAATGGTCATCTTCCTACGCAAATGGAACTCAAGTATTTTGAAGCTGAGTTGCGTAAGAACTATGACATTTCAGATGCTGTAGAACAATGCATTCTTATCCAATCCCGTCCACATTTGCACCCAATGAGTGTTTTACGTTCAACAGTTTCACTTCTTGGGGTATACAATGTGGATGCTGAGGAGAGATCCATGGAAGCCGTTTATCAGCAAAGTATTGAATTGATGGCTAAATTGCCAACAATTATTACGACTTTTGCACGCTTACGCACTGGTAAAATGCCCCTCAAACCAAGAGAAGATTTAGGTTTTGCTGCTAATTTTCTTTACATGCTGAATGGTGTTGAACCTTCTGAAATTGAAGTTGAGGCTATGAATAAGGCCTTAATTCTACATGCTGATCATGAGTTGAATGCTTCAACTTTTGCAGCGCGTGTTTGTGCTTCGACTCTGACAGATATTTATTCTTGTGTTACAACAGCTATTGGTGCTCTAAAAGGCCCTCTGCATGGTGGGGCTAATGAACGCGTCTTTGATATGCTTAAAGAAATCCGCGAATCAGGTGATGTTTATGCTTACTTGCAGGAAAAACTTGACTCTAAAGAGAAAATCATGGGATTTGGGCACCGTGTATACAAGAAACAGGATCCTCGTGAAATTTTCTTAAGAGATATGGCTAAAAAGTTGACAGAGGGTACCGAGAATGAAGAATTCTTTAATATGTCTCAAGAAATTGAAGAGTTCATGAAAGATAAGAAGGGATTAATTCCCAATGTAGACTTCTATTCAGCCACCGTATACCATACTCTAGGAATTGACAGCGATATCTTCACACTTATCTTTGCAATGAGTCGTGTTGCCGGCTGGATTGCTCATATTCAAGAGCAGCAAAAAAATAACAAATTGATTCGTCCTCGCTCACAGTATATTGGACAAGAAAATATGACCTATATTCCTTTAGAAAAACGCTAGGGAGGAAAGCTATATGGCAGAAAAAATCGTAATGACAAATGGACAGCTTCAAGTTTCTGATAGTCCAATTATCCCTTTTATTGAAGGGGATGGTGTTGGACATGATATCTGGAAGAATGCCCAAGCAATCTTTGATAAAGCAGTAGAAGTAGCCTATGAAGGAAAGCGTCATATTGAGTGGCAAGAGCTCCTAGCTGGTAAGAAGGCTTATGATAAAACAGGAGAATGGTTGCCGAAAAAAACATTGGAGACTATTCGAGAAAGTTTAGTTGCTATTAAGGGTCCGCTTGAGACGCCAGTAGGTGGAGGGATTCGTTCTTTAAATGTAGCTTTACGTCAAGAACTTGATCTCTACGCTTGTGTTAGACCGGTTCGTTACTTTGAAGGAGTAGCAAGTCCGCTTAAGGAACCAGAAAAAACGAATATTACTATTTTTCGTGAAAATACTGAAGATATTTATGCGGGAATTGAATGGGAAGCGGGAACAACAGATGTTAAGCGCGTGATTGAGTTTCTCCAGACAGAAATGAATGTTAGTAAAATTCGCTTCCCAGAATCAAGTAGTATCGGAATTAAGCCAATTTCAATAGAAGGAAGTAAACGTCTCATTCGCTCGGCTATCGACTATGCTCTCAAGAACAATCTAAAAAAAGTGACCTTGGTTCATAAGGGGAATATTCAAAAATTTACAGAAGGTGGCTTCCGTAAATGGGGTTATGAAGTGGCTCAGGAAGAATATAAAGAAGAATTGCTGACTGGTCGTTTAGAGATTAATGATATAATCGCGGATAACTTTCTACAACAGATTCTTTTAAATCCAGAAAAATTTGATGTTGTTGCCTTAACCAACTTGAATGGTGATTATGCCAGTGACGCCTTAGCTGCACAAGTTGGTGGTATCGGCATCTCCCCTGGAGCCAATATTAACTATCAAACAGGTCATGCAATTTTTGAAGCAACACATGGAACAGCTCCGGATATCGCGGATCAAGATAAGGCTAATCCTTGCTCAGTTCTATTATCTGGCTGCATGCTTCTAGATTATATTGGTTGGACTGAGGCAGCTCAACTGATTACAAGTGCTATTGAAAAGACATTTAAAGCTGATATCTTTACAGCTGACTTAGCATTTGGAAAACAAGCTTATTCAACGAGTGCCTTTAGCAATCAAATTCTTTCAATTATGTGATTGTTTTTGCTCGAAAATGAAAATTAACGATTGAAAACACCATGAAAGAAATTTTCTGAAAATGTTGTAAATAACTAGAGACTAGTATTTGCTTATGTTTAAAAAATTGAAAATGAGCAGTAAAATGAGAGACAGGCTTTTGAAAAACTTGTAGAAAGTACGTTTTAACCTTGATAATCTCAATTAGCTATGTTATAATTCTAAATTGTAAGGGTTATCATTGATAACTCAAATATTCCAAACTAAGAAGGAGAATCCATTATGGCTTCTAAAGATTTCCACATTGTTGCAGAAACAGGTATCCACGCACGTCCAGCTACTTTGCTTGTTCAAACAGCTAGCAAATTTGCTTCAGATATCACTCTTGACTACAAAGGTAAAGCAGTTAACCTTAAATCAATCATGGGTGTTATGAGCCTTGGTGTTGGTCAAGGTGCTGACGTAACTATCTCTGCAGAAGGTGCTGATGCTGATGATGCAATCGCAGCAATCGCAGAAACAATGACAAAAGAAGGATTGGCATAAGAATATGACAGAAATGCTTAAAGGAATCGCAGCATCTGATGGTGTTGCAGTTGCTAAGGCATATCTGCTTGTTCAACCGGACTTGTCATTTGAAACTGTAACAGTTGAAGATACAAGTGCAGAAGAGGCTCGTCTAGATGCTGCTCTAGCGGCGTCACAAGACGAGCTTTCTGTTATCCGTGAAAAAGCAGTTGAAAGCCTTGGTGAAGAAGCGGCAGCCGTTTTTGACGCTCACTTGATGGTTCTTGCTGACCCAGAAATGACTGGTCAAATTAAAGAAACTATCCGTGCTAAACAAGTTAATGCTGAAGCTGCTTTGACAGAAGTAACAGACATGTTTATCGCTATTTTTGAAGGTATGGAAGACAACCCATACATGCAAGAACGTGCAGCGGATATTCGTGACGTTACAAAACGTGTGCTTGCTAACTTGCTTGGTAAGAAATTGCCTAACCCAGCAACAATCAACGAAGAATCAATCGTTGTTGCTCATGACTTGACACCATCTGATACAGCTCAGTTGAACAAAAAGTACGTAAAAGCCTTTGTTACTAACATCGGTGGACGTACAAGTCACTCAGCTATCATGGCGCGTACACTTGAAATCGCAGCCGTTCTTGGAACAAATAACATCACAGAACTTGTCAAAGATGGTGATGTTTTGGCTGTTTCAGGTATTACTGGTGAAGTTGTTATCAACCCAACTGAAGAGCAAATTGCTGAGTTCAAAGCAGCTGGTGAAGCTTACGCCAAACAAAAAGCTGAATGGGCTCTCCTTAAAGATGCTCAAACAGTTACTGCTGATGGAAAACATTTCGAATTGGCTGCTAACATCGGTACACCTAAAGACGTTGAAGGTGTAAATGATAACGGTGCAGAAGCTGTTGGTCTCTATCGTACAGAATTCTTGTATATGGATTCTCAAGATTTCCCAACTGAAGATGACCAATATGAAGCATACAAAGCAGTTCTTGAAGGTATGAACGGTAAACCTGTTGTCGTTCGTACAATGGATATCGGTGGGGATAAAGAACTCCCTTACTTCGATCTTCCTAAAGAAATGAACCCATTCTTGGGTTACCGTGCTTTGCGTATTTCTATCTCTGAAACTGGTAATCAAATGTTCCGTACACAATTGCGTGCATTGCTTCGTGCATCTGTTCACGGTAAATTGCGTATCATGTTCCCGATGGTTGCTTTGTTGACTGAGTTCCGTACTGCTAAAGGTATTCTTGAAGAAGAAAAAGCTAAATTGGTTGCTGAAGGTGTTGCCGTTGCAGACGATATCGAAGTAGGTATCATGATTGAAATCCCAGCTGCAGCTATGCTTGCTGACCAATTTGCTAAGGAAGTTGATTTCTTCTCAATCGGTACAAACGACCTTATCCAATACACAATGGCTGCTGACCGTATGAACGAACAAGTTTCATACCTTTACCAACCGTATAACCCATCAATCCTTCGTTTGATTAACAATGTTATCAAAGCGGCTCATGCTGAAGGTAAATGGGCTGGTATGTGTGGTGAAATGGCCGGTGACCAAACTGCTGTTCCACTTCTTGTTGGAATGGGCTTGGATGAGTTCTCAATGTCAGCGACATCTGTTCTTCGTACACGTAGCTTGATGAAGAAACTTGACACAGCTAAAATGGAAGAATACGCTAACCGTGCTCTTACTGAATGTGCAACAATGGAAGAAGTTCTTGAACTTTCAAAAGAATACGTTAACGTAGACTAATCTTAAAAAGTGGAGGCTTAGGCTTTCACTTTTTTTATATCTAAACGGAGACAAAATAATTGACTTATTCTTTAGTTAGGAGTAGAATACGGCTAACCTAGGTTAATAATTTTAACTATTTTTTGTCAAAATTTTCTGAATAATTCTCGTTTAAATCTTGGAATATTTCTAAAAAAATGATAAAATAGGTCTTATAATAGATAAAAGGAGTTACTATCTTGGCTAAACAATACAAAAACTATGTCAATGGTGAGTGGAAAACATCTGAAAACGAAATTACTATCTATGCACCTGCAAACGGTGAGGAACTTGGATCAGTTCCAGCAATGAGCCAAGCTGAAGTAGACGAAGTCTACGCAGCAGCTAAAGCAGCACTCCCAGCATGGCGTGCGCTTTCATATGCTGAACGTGCAGCTTACCTTCATAAAGCAGCAGATATCTTGGAACGTGATGCAGAAAAGATCGGACAAGTTCTTTCTAAAGAAATCTCTAAAGGTTTGAAATCTGCAATCGGTGAAGTTGTTCGTACTGCTGAAATCATCCACTATGCAGCTGAAGAAGGTTTGCGTTTGGAAGGTGAAGTACTTGAAGGTGGTGCCTTTGATGCTGGTAGCAAGAAAAAAATTGCTGTTGTTCGTCGCGAACCAGTAGGTCTTGTACTTGCTATCTCTCCATTTAACTACCCAGTAAACTTGGCTGGTTCTAAAATTGCTCCTGCCTTGATTGCTGGTGACGTTGTTGCCTTCAAACCACCAACACAAGGTTCTATCTCAGGTCTTCTTTTGGTTGAAGCATTTGTTGAAGCTGGTATCCCTGCAGGTGTCTTGAACTCTATCACAGGTCGTGGTTCTGTTATCGGTGACTACATTGTTGAGCACAAAGCAGTTGATTTCATTAACTTTACAGGTTCAACACCAGTTGGTGAAAACATCGGTCGTTTGGCAGCTATGCGTCCAATCATGCTTGAACTTGGTGGTAAAGATGCCGCTATCGTTCTTGAAGATGCTGATCTTGACTTGACTGCTAAAAACATTGTTGCTGGTGCCTTTGACTATTCAGGTCAACGTTGTACAGCTATCAAACGTGTCCTTGTAATGGATAGCGTTGCAGATGAATTGGTAGAAAAAGTAACTGCTTTGGTAGGTAATATCACTGTTGGTATGCCTGAAGAAAGCGCAAGCGTTACACCACTTATCGATACAAAAGCTGCTGACTTCGTTCAAGGTTTGATTGATGATGCAGTTGAACAAGGTGCTACTGCTAAAACTGAATTGAAACGTGAAGGTAACCTTATTTACCCAGCAGTCTTTGACCATGTAACAACTGATATGCGTCTTGCTTGGGAAGAACCATTTGGTCCTGTACTGCCATTCATCCGTGTATCTTCAGTTGAAGAAGCAATCAAGATTTCTAACGAATCTGAATTTGGACTTCAAGGTGCTGTCTTCACACAAGACTACCCACGTGCATTTGCAATTGCTGAACAACTTGAAGTTGGTACTGTTCACATCAACAACAAAACACAACGTGGTACAGACAACTTCCCATTCCTTGGTGTTAAAGGGTCTGGTGCCGGAACTCAAGGTGTGAAATACTCTATCGAAGCTATGACTCGTGTGAAATCAACAGTATTTGATATCGCAAACTACTAAGAGTGTAGCTATTCAATCATTAAAAAAGTGTAAAGAGTCCCAATAATAGGGGCTCTTTTTCTTTTAAAATATGGTATAATAGAACTAAATTTCGAATATAGAGAGTTTTCTGACAATGAATAAATCTTATTTTTACTTGGTTATGAAGATGCATGAGTTAGAGGTACCATACACTGGTCAACTTCGTCGTGTGCGTGTTCTTCTACCTAAGAACTATGAAACGGATACAGATCGTTCTTACCCTGTCGTGTATTTCCATGATGGTCAGAATGTTCTTTATAGTAAGGAGTCGTTTTCTGGCTATTCTTGGAAGATTATCCCAACAGTCAAGCGTAATCCTGATATTTCGCGCATGATTGTTGTAGCCATTGATAATGATGGTCCTGGCCGTATGAATGAGTATTCTGCGTGGAAGTACCAAGAATCTAATATCCCTGGTGTCCAGTTCGGAGGTAAGGGTGTAGAGTATGCAGAGTTTGTCATGGATGTGGTTAAACCCTTTATTGATAAGGAATACCGTACCCTCTCTGACCGTCAGCATACAGCTATGATTGGTTCATCTCTCGGTGGTAATATTACTCAGTTTATGGGGCTTGATTATAAGGAGCAGATTGGTTGTCTTGGGGTATTTTCTTCAGCTAACTGGTTGCATCAGGATGCTTTTGATCGTTACATGTCGCGTCAAAAGCTCGATTCAGATCAACGTGTCTACATATATGTAGGAACTGAGGAAGCTGATGATACTGACAAGACCTTGATGGCTGGTAATATTAAGCAGGCTTATATAGACTCTTCATTGAGCTATTATCATGATTTGATTGCTCGTGGGGTTGATTTGGAAAATATCAAGATTCACATTCAATCTGGTGCTGAACACAATGAAGAAGCTTGGGCCGAGAATTTACCAGACTGTCTTCGCTTTTTCGCTGAAAAATGGGACTAGTCTTTATTAACGCAAATTAATTTAATTTAATTTAGGAAAAGGAATATAAATATGAATATCGAACATCTTAGCCACTGGAGTGGTCAACTTAACCGTGAAATGTATGTTAACCGTTACGGGCACGCTGGTATCCCTGTTGTGGTTTTTGCCTCATCAGGTGGTAGCCATAACGAATACTATGACTTTGGTATGATTGATGCTTGTGCACGTTTTATCGAAGAAGGACGCGTACAATTCTTTACGCTTTCAAGTGTGGACAGTGAAAGCTGGCTTTGTGATTGGAAAAATCCACACGATCGTGCTGAAATGCACCGTGCCTATGAACGCTATGTTATTGAAGAAGCTATTCCATTTATCAAACACAAAACTGGTTGGTTTGATCCAATGATGACAACAGGTTGTTCAATGGGGGCATACCATGCGCTTAATTTCTTCTTGCAACACCCTGATGTTTTCAATAAAGTGGTAGCCCTCAGTGGTGTCTACGATGCTCGTTTCTTTGTGGGTGAGTTTGGAGGGGACGAAGCTATTTACCAAAATTCCCCATCAGATTATATCTGGAACCAAAATGATGGTTGGTTTATCGACCGTTACCGTCAAGCTGAGATTATCGTATGTACAGGTCTTGGTGCTTGGGAACAAGATGGTCTTCCATCTTACTATAAACTCAAGGAAGCCTTTGAACAAAAGAATATTCCAGCTTGGTTCTCTGAGTGGGGCCATGATGTCGCTCATGATTGGGAATGGTGGCGTAAACAAATGCCTTATTTCCTTGACAATATGAACCTATAATTTCTTTGTCCATCCCATCTAAATAACTATAAAAGAGGAATTACTAATGAATTATCTTGTTATTTCACCATACTATCCACAAAACTTCCAACAGTTTACAGTTGAACTTGCTAATAAGGGAATCACTGTTCTTGGTATTGGTCAAGAGCCTTATGAACAATTGGATCAACCTTTGAAAGAGGCTTTGACTGAGTACTTCCGTGTAGACAATCTGGAAAACTTGGATGAAGTTAAACGTGCGGTAGCCTTTCTTTTCTATAAACACGGACCAATTGACCGAATCGAATCTCATAACGAATACTGGTTGGAATTGGATGCTGCTCTTCGTGAACAGTTCAATGTTTTTGGTGCTAAGCCAGAAGATCTTAAGAAGACTAAATTCAAGTCTGAAATGAAAAAACTCTTCCAAAAAGCTGGAGTTCCAGTTGTACCTGGTGCTATCATTAAAACTGATGAAGATGTGGATAAAGCTGTGAAAGAAATCGGTCTTCCAATGATTGCTAAGCCAGATAATGGGGTTGGTGCAGCTGCAACCTTCAAACTTGAAACAGAAGATGATATCAATCACTTTAAGGCTGAGTGGGATCATGAAACAGTTTATTTCTTTGAAAAATTTGTAACATCAAGCGAAATCTGTACTTTCGATGGTTTGATTGATCATGATGGTAATATTGTCTTCTCGACAACTTTTGATTATGCCCACACACCACTTGACTTGATGATTTACAAGATGGATAATTCTTACTACGTTCTTAAAGAAATGGATCCTAAGTTACGTAAGTATGGTGAGGCAATTGTCAAAGAATTTGGTATGAAGGAACGTTTCTTCCATATTGAGTTCTTCCGTGATGGTGACGATTATATTGCTATTGAATATAACAACCGTCCAGCAGGTGGTTTCACAATCGACGTGTATAACTATGCTCACTCTTTCGATTTGTACAAGGGGTATGCGGATATCGTTGCTGGCGAACCATTCCCAGCTTCTCAGTTTGAGCCACTTTACTGTTTGGCGACTTCACGTCGTGCAAGCTCTCACTATGCTTATTCAGAAGAAGAACTTTTTGATAAGTATCGTGAACAACTTAAAGTTAAGAAAATCATGCCTGCAGCCTTTGCAGAGTTGCAAGGTGACTTCCTCTATATGTTGACAACTCCAAGTCGTGAGGAAATGGAACAAATGATTGAGGACTTTGGTAAAAAAGCCTAATCTGTATATGTTAAAAGCACTTCAGAGTAAACTGAAGTGCTTTTGTGATGCCTTATTTTTCGTGAAGTTCTTGATTTTTAAGAACCAGTTCTGAAACTTTGGCGAATTTTTTAAGTTTTTTGAGGTCTTCTGGATGGGTTACCAAGCTAATGACGCTACCTTCATTTCCCATACGACCAGTACGTCCTGCACGGTGAGTATAGGCTTCGCGATCTCGAGGTATATCGAAGTTGATGACTACCTCTAGATTTTCAATATCGATGCCGCGTGCCAAGAGGTCAGTACCTAGTAAGAGTGAAATCTCATGATTCTTGAATTTTTCCAAGATAACCTTACGGAATTTGACGTTGATGTCACTAGCCAATGATACCGCTGAAGCTCCGTTAAATTGGAGGCGTTCTTCAGTAGCCCCAAGGTCAGATAGACTGTTAAAAAAGACAAGGCCACGGAAGTCAGGGATATTGGAGAACTTACGGAGAAGTTCGACACGGTTACGTTTATCAACACTGATATAATAATGTTTGATAGTGTCAAGTTCTTGATCAGATAGGTCATAAACGATGGTATTTTCGACAAGATTTTGATCATCAATTTTGTTGGTTGCCGAAATATAAATCATTTGATGGTCACGAGGAACATGGTGGCTGATTTTTGTCACAAAGTGGTATTGGCTATCACTGAGAAGCTCATCAAATTCATCTAGGACGATGGTGTTGACATTCATCATCTTGATCTTTTTGAGTTTAATCAGCTCAAAGACACGGCCAGGTGTTCCGATGAGAATTTCCGGTCCTTTCTTCAGGCGTTCAATTTGTCTCTTTTGACTAGAGCCAGAAAGGAAGAGTTGGGCAGTGAGTCCTAGTGGCTCAGCCCATTGTTTGGTCACATCAAAAATCTGTCCAGCAAGCTCTGAATTGGGTGCTAGGATAAGCAATTGCTGAGATTTTTTGGGCTTGAGTGAGAGGAGCAATGGGAGAAGGTAGGCTAGAGTCTTACCTGTTCCTGTAGGACTGATACCTAGGATATTGTCTCCTTCAGTGATTGGTGCAAAGAGTTCTTTTTGAATGGCAGTCTCTGTAGTGATTCCTTTTTCTTTAAGGAGGTCTTGCCATTGTTCAGGAAAGTTTTTAAACATAAAAGTCTCATTTTCTATATGGATTTGCTTTTATTATATCATGATTTAGTGTAGAATAGATAAGAAAGACTATATTAGATAGGAATTTACCATGCCTAAAAAACCGATTATTATTGGGGTTACGGGTGGCTCTGGTGGAGGTAAGACCAGTGTTTCTCGTGCCATTCTATCAAATTTTCCAGATGAGAAAATTGCTATGATTGAGCATGATTCTTATTATAAGGATCAGTCACATTTGACTTTTGAAGAGCGTGTGTCAACTAACTACGACCATCCCTTTGCCTTCGATACAGATCTTATGATTGAACACATCAATGAGCTGATTGCTGGGCGTCCAGTGGATATTCCGATTTATGACTACACCCAACATACTCGTAGTGAAAAGACTTATCGTCAGGAACCACAGGACGTCTTCATTGTTGAAGGGATTTTGGTACTTGAGGATAAACGCTTGCGTGATTTGATGGATATCAAGCTTTTTGTAGATACTGATGATGACATTCGTATTATCCGTCGTATCAAGCGTGATATGGAAGAGCGTGGCCGTAGCTTGGATAGTATCATTGAGCAATATATCAGTGTGGTTAAACCTATGTACCACCAGTTTATCGAACCTACGAAACGCTACGCAGATGTGGTGATTCCTGAAGGTGTCACAAATACTGTTGCTATCGATTTGATTAATACTAAGGTAGCAAGTATTTTGAAAGAAAGTCAGAAAGCCTAAGCAGGAGCTTGGCTTTTTTGGTATAATTGAAACGTTATGATTATTTTACAAGGAAACAAGATTGAGCGCTCTTTCTCAGGGGATGTGCTCTTTGATAATATTAATATTCAGGTAGATGAACGCGATCGTATTGCCCTTGTTGGACGTAACGGTGCTGGAAAATCAACCCTATTGAAAATTTTGGTTGGAGAGGAAACGCCGACAAGTGGTGAAATCAACACAAAACGTGATTTGAATTTGTCTTACTTAGCTCAGGATAGTCGCTTTGAGTCTAGCAATACCATCTATGCGGAAATGTTAAATGTTTTTGCAGGTCTTCGTGCAGACGAAAAACGCCTTCGTGACATGGAAATGAAGATGGCTGAGTTAACTGGTTCAGACTTGGACAAGTTAATGACTGACTACGATCGCCTTTCTGAGGATTTCAGACAGCGAGGTGGTTTTACCTATGAATCTGATATCAGAGCTATTCTCAATGGTTTTAAGTTTGATGAAAGCATGTGGGAGATGCCTATTTCAGATCTTTCTGGAGGGCAAAACACGCGCTTAGCTTTGGCGAAAATGCTGCTTGAGAAGCCTGAACTCTTGGTACTGGATGAACCGACTAACCACTTGGATATCGAAACCATTGCCTGGTTGGAGAATTACCTGGTCAATTATCAGGGAGCTCTAGTCATTGTCAGTCACGACCGTTATTTTTTGGATAAGGTGGCGACAGTAACCCTGGATTTGACCAAACATAGTTTAGATCGTTATGTCGGAAACTATTCAAAATTCATGGACCTTAAGGCTGAAAAGTTGGCCACTGAAGCAAAGAACTTCGAAAAACAACAAAAGGAAATTGCTAAGTTGGAGGACTTTGTTAATCGTAATATTGTCCGTGCTTCTACAACTAAGCGTGCTCAAGCCCGTCGTAAACAGCTAGAGAAAATGGAACGTCTGGATAAGCCAACAGAAGGCCAGAAGTCAGCTAATATGACTTTTCATGCGGATAAGGTCTCTGGGAATGTGGTCTTGACAGTTAAGGATGCTGCTATTGGTTATGACGATGAGATTCTCTCAGAGCCTATTTCCCTGGATGTTAAGAAGATGGATGCCATTGCCATCGTTGGTCCAAATGGTATCGGAAAAACAACCTTTATCAAGTCGGTAGTGGGTAAATTGCCTTTTATCAAGGGAACGTCAACCTATGGTGCTAATGTTGAAGTGGGGTATTATGATCAAACCCAATCTGCCTTGACACCGTCGAACACAGTCCTTGATGAGTTGTGGAATGATTTTGCGACGACTCCTGAAGTTGAGATTCGTAACCGTCTGGGGGCCTTTCTCTTCTCAGGTGATGATGTCAAAAAGTCTGTTTCCATGCTTTCTGGTGGTGAGAAAGCTCGTCTGCTCCTAGCTAAATTATCAATGGAAAACAATAACTTCCTCATCCTAGATGAGCCGACCAACCACTTGGACATTGATAGCAAGGAAGTCTTGGAAAATGCCCTCATTGACTTTGATGGAACGCTTCTCTTTGTCAGCCATGACCGTTACTTTATCAACCGTGTGGCAACCAAAGTGATGGAAATTTCTGAGGATGGGGCAACCATTTATCTTGGAGATTATGATTACTACCTTGAGAAGAAGGCGGAGCTTGAAGAGTTAGCACGTCTTGAAGCAGAGGAAAATCAAGTATCAGAGGAAGTTCAAGTAGCTTCAGCGGGTGCTAGTGATTATCAAGCTCAAAAAGCCAATCAAAAAGAGATGCGTAAATTAAGCCGACGCATTGAGCAAATTGAAAATGAGCTAGAGACGATTGAAGAACGATTGGAGGAAATCTCTGCTGCCATGCTTGAAACAAATGACGTGGCAGAATTGTCTGACTTACAGAAAGAGCTGGATGACTTATCAGTCAATCAAGAAGCTCTGATGGAAGAGTGGAGTGACCTATCAGAACAATTGGAAAGTTAAGGGATGATGAGAACCTTTTCATGTTTTGAGTTGTGAAAGGCTTACATTGTTGGTATAACAGTCTTAGTATATAAAAGGAGACTAACTTTATGAACAAAGTAAAGAAAAAAGTGTATCGTAACACAACATCTTTCAACATGATGGCATGGGGATCATTTGGCTTCTTCGTAATCTTAATGTTGGTAGGCCTCTATACCCTTAAAGAGCCTTTGATGGTTAAGGGTTACTACCTCATGGGATGTGTTGGTTTGATTTCATCTTCATTTACAGTATCTAAGGTTGTCCGTGATAATCAAGAAGATGAAGAAAACTATAATAAGCTCATCGCTCAACAAACTTTCGAACAATAAGAGGAGAAGCCTGAAAAGGCTTTTTCTTTTTGCAGAAAATGCACAAATATTCTGACTCTTGCCTAGTGGAAGTGTTATAATGGAGTGAAGAGGGTTAGATGATTTTGGAATGAGATAAGTCCAATTCAATATCCCAAATGCCTTATAAGACTAATTATCGTATAAGAATGCGTTAGTGAAAAGGTAGGTAATATTATGGAATTCAAAGTGAAAGATGGTCAAATCATCTATTATCGTGATCTCGGTAAAGGCTTTCCAATTGTTTTTTTGCATGGCAATAATTTGTCAGGAAATTACTTTGGTAAGCAAGGAATTCTGTATCGAGACTATCGTTTAATTTTCATTGATAGTCGTAATCACGGCAGGTCCAGTCGTCAGAGTGTTAAGATGACCTTTGAACAGATGGCTGCCGATTTGGAGGAAATTTTGCAATATTTGAATATCAAGAAGGCCTTATTTGTCGGTCATAGTGACGGTGCTAATTTGGCTATGGTTTATGCTAGTCGTTATCCTGACCGGATTGCAGGGCTCTTGCTTAATGCGGGGAATATGACCTTTAATGGGTTGACGAGACGCTCAAGATTCGCGGTCTATATACAATATCTTTGCTTAAAAGCCTTGTCACCATTTTCATCTAAAATGGATATCATGGCTCAGGTAACGGGTCTGATGCTTCATGACTTGCCATTAGATAGGAAACGTCTACATCAGGCTGCCTATCCTGTTTGGGTAGTTATGGGGCAAAGGGATGTTATCAGTATTAGGCATTCTAGAGAGATTTCAGAACTCTTTCCTATTCATAAGCTCTATGTCCAACGTCGAGAAGGACATCGTCTAGCTCAACGTAAATATAAGGTCTTTAATCAAATGATTCGTGAACTTGTGAGAATTAGTCGAAAAGAGGTGGTGGCATGAAGCGTCTTTTAGAGAGACTTCAACCTTTAAAAGCGGCCGTTAAATCCATCTTCTTTATCTCGATTACGGTTCTTGTCGTCATAGAATTGGTTCGTCTAAAACGGACCATCACTTTAGAGTCACTGGAGTCAGCTCTGTCCGGTTTGTCTATTTGGCATCTTGTTTTGATGGCTGTCATCGGACTAGTCGCTGTCTCCCCCATGCTCTTTTATGACATCATACTGAATAAGGAGCTAGAAACGGATTATTCCAAATCCTATATCTTAGAAACAAGTTGGGCTGTCAATACCATTAATAACTTGGCTGGTTTTGCTGGTTTGGTCGATGTGGGTCTGCGATATTCCTTTTATTCTGAGGATGGGCAGGAAAAGACAGGTGTTAAGGCACTTTCTCGTTTATTGCCTTATTTTATGTCGGGTCTATCCCTTTTAAGTGGTTTGGTATTCGCTGTCTTTTGGTTCTTCCCTCTAAGTCCAGACTTAAGAAAATATTGGTTACTCTTATTGGGTATTTTCCTTTATCTGCCTTTTATTTTCTTTGTTTCTAGTCGTGAAAAGTTAACTTATTTTGGTCAAGTACCGTTGAAAACGAGGCTAAGTCTTCTTTTAGCTTCGACAGCTGAATGGGGAACGGCCCTAGGGAGCTTTGTCAGTGTGGCTTATTTAATGGGCTTACATGTTCCACTTTATAATCTGGTTCCACTTTATTTCCTAGCGGTTATTATTGGTATCTTCTCTATGATTCCGGGTGGTATTGGTAGTTTCGATTTGATTGTGATTACCGGTCTGACCTCTATGGGGGTTAGCAATGCTCTTGCGGTTAGTCTGCTCTTGCTCTTTCGTTTAACCTACTACGTTATTCCCTTCATGCTTGGTGTTGTCTTCTTTTTCAAACACATGGGAGGACGTATCAACGAGAAATACTTCAAACTTTCTTCACGAGTATTTGGTGGAAGTCTCCACCGTTTTCTCGTCTATTTGCTACGTTTTTTAGGGATTTTCTTGATTTTGTCTGCCCTAATCCCTGAACGCTTGGCTAATGTCTACTTTATTAGCCGTTTTGATCCTATTCAGGAGCAGTTGATTTGGCAATTCCCAAGTATCCTATTTGGTACCCTATTCATTTTCATGGCTCGTCTCATTAGACGTCGGGTTAAGGGTGCTTTTGTTGCCTCCTTGATAACCTTTGTCTTGGCCTTAATTTATGTCAATCTCAATGGTATTTCATGGGCCATGTCTTTCCTAATTTTACTCTCTTTGGTGCTTATGTTGATCATCAGAAAGAGGTTGTATCATCGTTACTTTGTTTATAGTTGGGAAGACAAAACCAAGGATTTCCTTTTCCTAGCCTTTACGATTCTGGTTCTCCTCGTTTTGGGTGGCAGCGGTTTTTGGTCTCATTTATTGCCACCTAAGAATCGGGATGTTCTTGGACATTTTGTTCATATTTGGTTTGATATTTTACTGGCATCAGTTATCATTGCAACTATTGTTTGGGGAGTCTTGAGAATTTTGGCACCCCGCAGGCCTTTTGGTCAAAGCATGGATGATGAGCGCTTCACAGCTCTCCTTGAGAAATATGGAGGTGCATCAGAAAGTGCCCTGGCTTATTTACATGATAAACGCCTCTTTTGGTATCGTGTCGATGGACAAGACCAGGTAGTTTTCCAATTTGCACAAACCAGTAACAAGTGTGTGGTTATGGGAAATCCGATAGGTAATGAAAACTATTACCGAGTAGCTTGGGAATCTTTCTTGAAGACCTTATCGGATTGGAATTTACAAGCCTTGTTTTATGAGGCAGATGAGAGTATTACCCTGATGCTTCATGATTATGGCTTTGATTTTATGAAATTTGGGGAAAATGCCATGGTTGATTTGACGTCATTTTCTGTTGATGGTAAACATGGTAAGAAGTTCCGTAAGCCAACCAATCGTGTTGAAAAAGCAGGTTTCCAGTTTAGGTTACTTGATCCTCCATTTTCAGAGACTCAGATGCAAGAAATGAAGGCTGTCTCAGATATTTGGCTTAACGGTCGTAAGGAGAAGGGCTTCTCTCTTGGTTTCTTTGATGTAGCCTATTTGCAGCAAGCACCGATTGCTATTGTTGAGAGTGAGGAGGGAGAAATTGTAGCCTTTGCCAACATCATGCCAACCAAAAACAAACGGGTGGCGACGATTGACCTTATGCGTTATGACTTTGAAAAGGCACCCGAAGGTATCATGGATTACCTCTTTGTGAAACTCTTCCAGTACTTCCAAGCAGAAGGAAAGCAGTATTTTGATATGGGAATGGCTCCACTCGCGAATGTGGGTACTGAAGAAGATAGTTTTTTGGAAGAGAAGGTTGCCAATTTGGTCTATGTCTTTGCGCAGCGTTTTTACTCTTTTAGTGGGCTCCAACGTTATAAGGAGAAGTTCTCTCCAATTTGGTCTCCCAAATACATTGTTTATCCTAAACGAACTTGGCTCTTGTTTGATATGATTGCCATTCTAAGGATTGATAATCGAAAAATTGAAGACAGATTGAAGAAAAGACGACTTTGGAAATAGATATGAAAAAATAGCGAAACCCTAAGGATTTCGCTATTTTGCTATGTCATAGAATTATTTTTCAAATTCTGCTTTTGATTTAGTATCTGCGTATTCTTCAGCGACTTCGCTTGAAAGAATATCATTGTAACTTGGCAATTTAATGTCTTGGCCATATTTGTTACGAAGGGCAGTAGTGACCAAACGGTAGGCCAGGTTGGCGTTACGAGAAAGAATTGGTCCATGGAAGTAGCTACCATAAACATTTTTATAGTGGACACCCTCAGAACCGTCTTCCTTGTTATTACCATTACCGTAGACCACTTTTCCAAGTGGTTTTTCATCATCAGAGAGGAAGGTACGCCCTTGGTGATTCTCAAAGCCATAGTAAGTTTCATCGAACTCTTCGTTATGGATCTTGATGTCACCAATATAACGATTATTTTCTTGATTGAGGGTGTAGTGGCCCATAACACCGATACCATCAATGCGGACACCATTAGCCTGGATGTAATATTGACCAAGAAGTTGGAAACCACCACAGATGGCAAGAACTACTTTGTTATCTTGGATGAATTGACCAATGGCCTCACGCTTAGTTGGGAGGTCTTTAGCAACGATGGATTGTTCGTAGTCTTGACCACCTCCAAAGAAGACCATGTCGTAGTGGTCCTTGTCGAAGTCATCACCAACTGAAACGATGTCGAAGGTCATCTTAGCACCAAGTTTTTCACCCACGTATTTGATCATAAGAACATTTCCGTTGTCACCGTAGGTATTGAGTAGATTACCATAAAGGTGGGCAACATTTAGGTCATAGGTGTAGTCACGATTTTCTGGAGATTTGAGTGAAGTATAAGTCATTAGTTCATCTCCTTTCCGACAGCATGACGTTGAGCAAGAATATCACGGAATTCAAGCATGGCAGTGTAGGTCGCTAAGATATAGGCATGATCGCAATCTTGTTTTTCAATCAAGGCCATAATATCTTCAAGTTTTTCTGCTTGCGTAATCTTTTCTTCTGGATAGCCGGTTACACGAAGACGGCGGGCAATTTCAGAATGGCGAACACCACCAGCGTTAATCTCAGGGATATCCATCTCGATAATGCTTTCAAAGTTGGCATCCCAAATCCAGCTAGTATCAATACCATCAGCATAATTGGCGTTAAGAAGGACTGACAAGCTAAACGGATAATCTGCAAGTTTAATCATATCGAGAGCTTGGCTGGCTCCTACTGGATTCTTAATTAGTACGAGAGTACATGATTTGTCACCAATCTTAAAGGTTTCTTGGCGACCAAAGACAGCACGACTCTTATCAAAACCAGCTTTGATTTGCTCTGGAGCCACTCCGAAGAATTCAGCGACAGAGACTGCAGCAAGGGCATTGTAGATGTTATAAAGACCACCGACATTAATCTTGTAATCTTGTCCATCAATGACAAATTCAGAAGTAGTGTTAGTGATTTTAGTCAACTCTGTTAGCTTATAGTCTAATTCTGGACGGTGAAAGTCACAGTTGAGGCATACATAGTCACCCAAATTAGCATAAGTATTGAGGCGATACTGAAGAATGCTCTCACATTTAGGGCAGACAATTCCTTCGGTATTATAATGTGCCAGCTCTGGAGCGTGTTTTTCAGTGTCAAAACCATAGAAGCGTACAGGATTGACCACTTCTTTAGAATTAAAGAGAGGACTGTCCCCATTGGCCAAAATAGTGGCCTCAGGTGCCTTAGCAGCACCATCTAAAATCATCTGATAAGTGGTATAGATTTCACCATAGCGGTCCATTTGGTCACGGAAAATATTTGTGAAGACAAAAAGACTTGGAGTGATGTATTCAGTGATTTTTGGAAGGCTAGCCTCGTCAATTTCCAAGACAGCGATTTTCTTACCAGACTTGGCTTTTTTAGCTGTTAGGAAAGTAGAAGTGATTCCTGTGATCATGTTGGCTCCACTAGGGTTGGTCACAATCTCACCAAAAGCTTCTTTAAGAATTCCTACTGTTAAAGCTGTTGTCAGAGTCTTACCATTGGTTCCAGTGACAACGACAATCTCGTAATCCTTGGCTAAAGTGTCTAAAATATCTTTGTCAAATTTAAGGGCGATTTTTCCAGGCAGGGTTGAGCCACGTCCCAATTTTGAAAGGACGAAATGGCTAGCTTTACCCGCCAGAATTCCCATGGTAGTTTTCATAGTCATGAATTTATTTTATCACAAAAAGTAGTGATTGTAGTCTCAAAATAGTTAGAATTCGTGGTATAATAGAAACTGTTTAAAAATTAAAAGAAAGTGTGATATGTATGGGAATACTTTCGTCCATTGATATTGATTTTTGGCGGTCACTCTTTGATAGTCCGCTGAAAGTTATCGTCAATAGTTTGGACATATTGATTGTTGCTTTTTTAATTTATCGCTTTATTAGGGCCCTACGAGGGACAAAAATTATGACCCTTGTTCAAGGGGTTGTCTTATTTATTTTAGTCAAACTGATTTCTGATTTTATAGGCTTCACGACGATTTCTTATTTGATGAATCAGGTTATCAACTATGGGGCCATTGCGGCGGTTGTAATCTTTGCGCCAGAGCTTCGTTCTGCACTTGAAACCTTTGGACGGACACCTCAGCATTTTTTGCAAAATAAAGAGGTTAGCTCAGACGAGAAGTTGGTTCAAGCCTACGTTAAAGCTGTTAAGTACATGAGTCCTCGTAAGATTGGGGCGCTGGTTTCTATTGAACAGACTCAGACCTTACAAGAGCAGATTGCGACTGGAATTCCACTTGATGCGGTGGTGACTGGGGAACTTTTAATTAATATATTCATCCCAAATACACCGCTTCATGATGGGGCAGTTATCATCAGAGATAACAAGGTTGCGACGGCTTGTTCTTATCTGCCATTGACGGAATCTAATAAGATTTCCAAAGAGTTTGGGACTAGACATAGGGCTGCCATTGGTCTTTCAGAACAGACAGATGCACTGACCTTTGTTGTGTCTGAGGAAACTGGTGCGATTTCAATTGCGTACAAGGGAAATTTCATCCATGATCTCTCTGTTCAAGAATTTGAACAAGAGTTGAGTCTTATCTTGTTGAAAGAACAAGAACCACGTCAGTCATTCTTCCAACGTTGGATGGGAGGTAGCAAAAAATGAAGCGTTTCGTAAATTTCTTTAAAGACGATCGTTTATGGCAGATGCTAGTTGCTCTCTTCTTTGCTGTGGTACTCTTTTTCACGGCATGGTCGGGAAATACGCAAAATAAAAACAATAGCTCAAGTGCATCTAATACCTTTACACAAACCGTTGAATCGGTTCCTGTGGATATTAAATATGATAGTGATAAGTACTTTATCAGTGGTTATTCCTATGATGCCGAAGTCTATTTGACAGCGACAACACAGCTGGCTTTAACGACTGAGACAAGTAGTGATACGCGTCACTTTAAATTAGTTGCTGATTTGTCGAATCTGGGTCAAGGAACCAGTCGAGTACCTATTCAGGTTAAGGATCTTCCAGCTGGAATGTCTGCGCAAGTATCGCCATCAACCTTGACGGCGACTATTGGTAAAAAAGCCAGCAAGACCTTTGACGTCGTAGCTAATATCACATCAGATAAGTTAGCAAATGGCTATGAAGTTAAAAAAGTTAGCCTGGATGCAACCAAGGTAGAGGTAACTTCGAGTGAAGATATCATTAACCAGATTGATCATGTTCAAGCAGTATTGGAAGGCGATTCCAACCTGTCTGAAGATTATGATGGGAACTTGGTCCTTCAAGCAGTTTCGACAAATGGAACAGTCCTAGCAAGTTCAATCTCACCAGCTAAGGTGCATGCCAAGATTAGTTTGCGAAAATTGAGCAAATCTGTTCCTGTTAAGGTCGAACTGACTGGAGATAAGGCTAGCAATGTGTCTAGTATCAGCTATAGCTTTAATCGTGGGCATGTGACTATTGTTGGTAGTCAAGAAGCTATGGATAAGATTGATAGCATCACAGTTCCTGTGGACATTAGCCAAGTGACTAAGGACACATCAAAAACAATAGACCTTAAGGCAGAAGGTGTTACGGTTCAGCCTGGCACTGTTAAGGTTAACTTAAAAGTCACGCAAAAATAGGGGAGTTACATTTTTCCTAAATTCATGTATAATGGATGGGATTGAGAGGGACTAATCTCATAAAAATGTAACCAATTAAAAATGTTTAAAATCAAGGGTTGAAAATATTGGCGAAATTTTATAAAGTTAGATTATCTAGATAGATTTCACTAGATTGACTCTTGCTAAACAGCATCACAGTTTAAGGAGGATTTAGTGCTTAAGCACTAATATTAAAATTATGGGTAAATATTTTGGAACAGACGGTGTTCGTGGAGAAGCAAACGTTGAACTTACGCCTGAATTGGCCTTTAAATTAGGTCGTTTTGGTGGTTATGTGCTTAGCCAACATGAGACTGGCCGTCCTAAAGTTTTTGTGGCACGTGATACACGTATCTCTGGTGAGATGTTGGAATCTGCCTTAGTAGCAGGTTTGCTCTCAGTGGGTATTGAAGTCTACAAACTTGGAGTGCTTGCGACACCTGGCGTCTCATACTTGGTCCGTACAGAAAATGCAAGCGCTGGTGTTATGATTTCAGCCAGCCATAATCCAGCTCTTGATAATGGTATCAAGTTCTTTGGTGGCGATGGTTTTAAATTGGACGATGCGCGTGAAGCGGAAATTGAAGCCCTTCTCGATGCTACAGAAGATACGCTTCCACGCCCTTCAGCTGAAGGACTTGGAACACTTGTGGATTATCCAGAGGGTCTTCGTAAATACGAAAAATTCTTGGTGGCTACAGGTGTTGACCTCGGTGGCATGAAAGTTGCCTTGGATGCGGCTAATGGAGCAGCTGCGGTATCTGCACGTAACATATTCCTTGACTTGAACGCAGAAATCTCTGTTATTGGTGACCAGCCTGATGGCCTTAACATCAATGCTGGTGTTGGTTCGACACACCCAGAGCAGTTGCAAGCCTTGGTTAAAGAAACTGGCTCAGCTATTGGTCTTGCCTTTGATGGTGACAGTGACCGTCTCATCGCTGTTGATGAAAATGGCGATATTGTTGATGGTGATAAGGTGATGTATATCATTGGTAAACATTTGTCTCAAAAAGGCGAGTTGGCTAAAAATACTATTGTAACAACAGTTATGTCAAACCTTGGTTTCCACAAGGCACTTGACCGTGAAGGCATTAACAAGGCAGTGACTGCTGTTGGTGACCGTTATGTTGTCGAAGAAATGCGTAAAAACGGCTACAACCTTGGTGGTGAACAGTCTGGACACGTTATTATCATGGATTACAACACAACTGGTGATGGTCAGTTGACAGCAATCCAATTGACTAAAGTCATGGTTGAAACAGGTAAGAGCTTGTCTGAATTGGCTTCAGAAGTGACCATCTATCCACAAAAATTGGTTAATATCCGTGTGGAAAATAGCATGAAAGATAAGGCTATGGAAGTTCCTGCCATTGCCGCTATCATTGAAAAAATGGAAGCTGAGATGGCTGGAAATGGACGTATCTTGGTTCGTCCAAGTGGTACAGAACCACTCCTTCGTGTTATGGCAGAAGCACCAACAGATGATGAAGTGAACTATTACGTTGATACGATTGCTGATGTTGTTCGTGCAGAAATTGGATTGGACTAAGTATGATAGCTAAGCTCAGAGCCTTCATGGCTACCGAAGTTTTCAAGTACCTTTTCTTTGGTGTCTTGGCAACTTTAGTTTATATGGTCAGTCGTATTTTGATTTTTCAGTTGACCAATCAGGGGACACTCTCGGCGGTCTTAGCCAGTGCGATTGCCATTATCTTTGCCTTTTTTACAAATGACATGTTTGTCTTTAATCAGGAAAAGACTGGTATGGTTACGCGCTTTGTTAAGTTTGTGGGTGCTCGCCTATTGACCTTGGTCTTGGATTTGGCTTTGGCCTATTTCTTGGTCGATACCTATCCAGAAATTATTGGTCAATTTGTTGGTCATAGTCATGCTTGGGTAAACGGTATCGAGAGCCTCTTCTCTCAGGTCCTTATCATTGTATTGAACTATATTATTTCTAAATTCTTCGTCTTTACAGGCGAGAAAGTATAAGCAAAAAGGAAGTTGTTAGGAAATGTGTTAAAAGCATTTCTTACCAACCTCCTTTTTTGATATAATTGAAGAGACTTAAAAAAATAGAAAGATGAAACATGTACGTACAATTATCTCAACGCCTTAAGGATGTAGCAACCTATGTTCCCAAAGGCGCAAAACTCTTGGATGTAGGCAGTGATCATGCCTATCTTCCGATTTATTTACTTGAAAAAGGTTTGATTACTTCAGCTATTGCTGGAGAAGTGGTAAAAGGGCCCTATGAATCCGCTCTTGCTAATGTCTCAGCTTCTGGTTTCCAAGATAAAATGGAGGTGCGCTTGGCTAATGGCTTGGCTGCCTTTGAGCCTGCTGATGACGTAACCACTATCACGATTTGTGGTATGGGAGGACGTCTTATTGCTGACATCCTTGATGCTGGAAAGGACAAACTTAAGGGCGTAGACCGTCTGATTTTACAACCAAATAATCGTGAAGATGATCTCCGTATTTGGTTGATGGAAAATGGTTTTGAGATTATTGCAGAGTCTATCTTGACTGAAAATGGCAAATACTACGAAATCATGGTTGCAGAGGCTGGACACATGAGCCTTTCGGACAAGGAAGTGCGTTTTGGTCCTCATCTCATGAAAGACCAATCTCAGGTTTTCCAGCTCAAATGGCAACGCGAAATCAATAAATTAGAGCTTGCTTTAGGATCCATTCCACTGGCCAATCAGGCTGATCGTACAGCTATTGAAGATAAAATTCAAACCATTAAGGAGGTTTTGAATCATGTTAGCTAGTGAACTTATTAAGACTTATGAAGAATTTTGTCCACAGGAGCTTTCTATGGAAGGTGATGTGGTTGGCTTGCAGATTGGTAGTCTGGACAAAGAGATTCAGAAGGTCATGGTTACCTTGGATGTTCGTGAGAATACGGTAGCCGAAGCTATTGAAAAAGGTGTGGACCTCATTATTGCTAAACATGCTCCAATTTTTCGTCCAGTTAAGGATTTGGTGTCTTCGCCTGACCGAGATATTTTACTTGACCTGGTTAAGCATGATATTACTGTCTATGTGAGTCATACTAATATTGATGTCGTTAATGATGGGCTTAATGATTGGTTCTGTGACTTACTTGACATTAAAGACACTACTTATTTAACGCAGACTTCTGAAAATCATGGAATCGGTCGAGTAGGTGATATCGTGCCTCAGACTATTCAAGAACTTGCTCTTAAAGTCAAGTCTGTTTTTGCCTTAGATAGTGTTCGCTTGGTTCGTTATAATCATGACAATCCTCTAGTTAGCCGTGTGGCTATTTGTGGAGGTAGCGGTCAAGGATTTTACAAGGATGCTTTGAAAAAGGGCGCACAAGTCTTCATCACTGGTGATGTTTACTACCATACAGGACAGGAAATGATTACTAATGGTCTCTTGGCAATTGATCCTGGGCACCATATCGAAGCCCTTTTTATCTCAAAGATTGCTGAGAAACTTGAGGCTTGGAAACTTGAGCATGATTGGAATGTGACGATACTTGAAAGTCAGTCCTCAACCAATCCTTTTGACCATTTGTAGGAGGATGTGTCTGTGACTTGGCTTTTACATCAAAATGTGGTCTTTTTGGCCTTGCTTGCTGGTCTTTTTACTTGGGGCTGTACCATTGTCGGATCGGCCATTGTTTTCTTCTTCAAGAATATTAGCCGTAAATTGCTAGATATCATGATGGGCTTTGCGGCAGGTGTCATGATTGCGGCCTCTTTTTGGTCGCTTTTGGACCCCTCTTTAACTTATGCGACTCAAAATGGCTATGGGAAGTGGTCATGGTTCCCTGCGGCAGCTGGTTTCTTGCTTGGAGGTGTTGCCCTTCGTTTGATTGATGCCGTCGTTCCCCATTTGCATTTGGGGAATGACATCTCTAAAGCAGAAGGTATTCAACCTCGTAAGAAAAAGTTGTCCAAGACAGCCCTGCTCTTTTTGGCTATCACCATTCATAATTTTCCAGAGGGATTGGCAGTCGGTGTGACTTTTGGAGCCTTGGCTGGTGGCAATATGACATTCGCTGGTCTCATGGGAGCCATTGGTTTAGCTATAGGTATTGGTTTGCAGAATGTCCCTGAAGGTGCAGCCCTCTCAGTTCCTATTCGAGCAGATGGAAAATCTCGTATCAAGGCCTTTTATTGGGGATCTATGTCAGCTATCGTGGAGCCTATAGGGGCTGTTATGGGAGCTGCCCTTGTTATGTGGATGATGGCAATCATTCCTTATGCTTTGGCCTTTGCGGCTGGTGCCATGATTTTTGTGGTAACGGAGGAATTGATTCCTGAATCACAAACCAATGGTAATACTGACGTAGCAACCTTGGGCCTTATGGTTGGCTTTGTCGTCATGATGGTCATGGACGTGGCCTTGGGGTAAAAGAAGAATAAAGAGCTGTGCCTATTGATATAGGACTCAGCTCTTTTCAAATAGATGGAGTAAAAAATGAAAATTGCAATTGTTGGAGCAGGTATTGTCGGTTCAACGGCTGCCTATTACTTATCAAAAGAAAAAGACGTAGAGGTTACTGTTTTCGACCATGGTCTTGGACAAGCAACCAAGGCAGCAGCAGGGATTATCAGTCCTTGGTTTTCTAAACGCCGAAATAAGGCCTGGTATCGCATGGCCCGTTTGGGAGCAGATTTTTACCAAGATTTAGTTTCAGATCTTAAAAAGGATGGTTATGACACGAACTTCTATGATCAGTCTGGTGTAGCCCTTCTCAAGAAAGACGATAGTAAATTGGACGCTTTGTACCAGTATGCAGAGACGAGACTAGAAGAATCACCCATTATTGGTGAACTCTCTATAAAAAATGCTGAGGATCTCCCTGAATTCACTGGATTTGACCATTATCTCTATGCTTCTGGAGGAGCTAGAGTGGAGGGGGCAGAATTAACAGCTACTTTGATTGATGCCTCAGGTTTTGAAAAGGTAGAGGGGACAGTTACACTCTCTCCTCTTGACAATGGCACTTACGAGATTAATGCTCAAACTTTTGATAAGGTCATTCTCGCTTGTGGTGCCTGGCTTGGTCAAACGCTTGCCCCCCTTGGTTTTGAAGTAGATGTTCGTCCCCAAAAAGGTCAATTACGTGACTATTTCTTTGAGGGGTTAGATACTGGTAAGTTGCCTGTTTTGATGCCAGAGGGCGAACTAGATGTCATCCCCTTTGCTGGTGGAAAGATTTCGGTAGGAGCCAGCCACGAAAATGACCAAGGCTTTGATTTGACAGTTGATGAGACTGTACTTGCAAGTCTGGAGGAAGAGGCTAAGACCTATTTCCCTGACTTAAGTACGTCTAAGTCCTTCTCAGAACGTGTGGGAACGAGAGCCTACACGAGTGATTTCTCTCCTTTCTTTGGAGAAGTTCCAGAGCTTGAGAGTGTCTTTGTTGCTTCTGGTTTAGGATCTTCAGGGCTCACGACAGGGCCACTGATTGGGAAAAATCTGGTTGATTTGGCCATGAACCGATCTGGTAGTTTGGACAGTGCAGATTATCCAGTGGCTCAGTACGTTAAGAAAAAAGACTAATAGTATTAAAGCCCTCCAATATATTAAGATTTATGAATCAGTTAGCTATTTCTCCTTATTGAGGGATGCTAGCTGATTCTTTTTATTAGAGTTTCTTTGTATCTATTTCTTATTTAATTAGAAAATAATAAAATAGTTACTGTTCATCGATTGTAGGTGAATACTAATAAAAAAGGGGAGGGACTATGTTCCAAAAAGTTAAAGTATATGTGACAATCTTTGTTTCCTTGCTAGCCATTAGCTTAGGCCTGTCTGTTAAAGCAGGGGCAGCAGAAGACTTGGCTGTGACAAAGACAAGTATTGTTCTAGAAAGTTATGAGTTTGGACCAGCTGTAACCAAAGTCATTTTTGAATTTAATCAGAAGGTCACACCAGAGGTTGTCCACAGCTCAACTCAGGTTACAACAGCAGGGGTCAGTCGTCAGGTAACGAACTCTTATGTTTCTGATGATAAGGGGCATGTGGTCTATTATGACAATAGCAAGTACGTGACGCTTGAATTGAGCCTACCATCTTATAATCGCTACAACATGGGTGGGAATGCTGAACCTATGTATTTTAACCTTTCTACTTGGACCAATCAATGGCTGGAAAGTTATATGGTATCAATGAAAGACTTGTCAGTAGTGGCAGAAGGTAGTAGTCAGTCACAGATGGTTTCATCTGAGCAAGATGCCATCAACAATCGTTTGATGCCAACGACGGAGGTTTTCGGCGATCGAGGACAGGTAGGTAACATGCAGTATGCGGCTTATAGTGCCCAGACTGGTACGGGGAATAGCACCAAACCTTTGATTGTCTGGCTACACGGCATTGGTGAAAGAGGGACAGACATGAATATTCCGCTTCTTTCAAATGACGTCTATGCGCTTGCCCAGCCTGAGATTCAAGGCCATTTCTTAACAACTGGTGATCAGGCGCGTGGGGTTAATGTTCTAGCTGTTCAAACACAGACACCTTGGGGATCGGATAATGCAGCCCAACTCAAAGAGACCATTGATACCTACCTAGCTAATCACCCAGAGGTAGATAAGGGACGAATCTATCTTGCGGGAGTTTCAAATGGTGGTGGTATGGTCTTGACCATGGGAGCAGCCTATCCAGATTATTTTGCAGCTCTTATTCCAATTGCTGCTCCCTTAACTGTTGACCAATCTGGAATTGATAAACTGAAGAACCAGCCTATGTGGTTGATTCACACAAAGGCAGACGCAACAGTACAACCAGAAAATAGTGTCTTGCCTTTATACAAGAGCTTGATTACCTCTGGAGCTACTAACAAGTGGTTCTCATACTTTGAAACAGCGACTGGGACTGATCTTCCTGGCACAGAGTATGATGGTCATTGGGCTTGGATTTATTTCTTCCATGACCAGGTGATTGGCGTTCAGCATCCTGAAAATACGAAAAATTGGGACGGATATAGTGGTATGGTAGCCACTGATCCAACTAATGGAGGAGGCTCTCGTGCAAGTGTCAATGGTCAAACTTATAACAGTATCTTTGACTGGATGAGTGCACAAAGACACTAAGAGGATGATAATCACACTTCCCAAGGGGAATATATCAAGAAGTTGTCTTCAATCGAAAAGGGTTTCAATCGAAATCCTTTTTTGATTGGATTAAGAAAATGGACACTTGTGATTTTCTTAATGAAAGCTTAAGAACATAGGGTTTACCGTGACAAGAGGGCCGAAAAATGCTAAAATATAGGTAATATATTAGAGAAAAAAGGAGCCTTCTTATGAAAGGTATTATTCTTGCAGGCGGTTCAGGGACACGTTTGTATCCATTGACACGTGCTGCATCAAAACAACTGATGCCGATTTACGATAAACCAATGATTTACTATCCACTTTCAACGCTTATGTTGGCTGGTATTAAGGAAATCCTCATCATCTCAACGCCACAGGACCTTCCACGTTTTGAAGAGCTCCTTGGTGATGGTTCTGAGTTCGGTATTTCCCTTTCTTACGCAGTACAACCAAGTCCAGATGGATTGGCTCAAGCCTTTATCATTGGTGAAGACTTCATTGGTGACGATAGTGTTGCACTTGTCCTCGGGGATAACATTTTCCATGGAAATGGTCTTTCTGCCATGCTTCAACGTGCTGAAGCTAAGGAAAAAGGCGCTACAGTCTTTGGTTATCAAGTTAAGGACCCAGAACGTTTTGGAGTTGTTGAATTTGACGACAATATGAATGCCATCTCAATCGAGGAAAAACCTGAGCATCCAAAATCAAACTTTGCTGTAACTGGACTTTATTTCTATGACAATGATGTTGTGGAAATTGCTAAAAATATCAAGCCAAGTCCTCGTGGCGAACTTGAAATCACAGATGTTAACAAGGCTTACCTAGAACGTGGAGACCTCTCTGTTGAGCTTATGGGACGTGGCTTTGCTTGGTTGGATACAGGCACTCACGAAAGTCTCTTGCAAGCTGCTCAGTACATCGAGACAGTTCAACGTTTGCAAAATGTCCAAGTAGCTAACCTTGAAGAGATTGCCTATCGCATGGGTTATATCACTAAAGAACAGGTTCTTGAATTGGCACAACCACTTAAGAAAAACGAATACGGACAATATTTGCTCCGTTTGATTGGAGAAGCATAATGACTGAACAATTTTTTGGTAAAGAACTAGCTGCCCGCAAGATTGATGCTATCCCAGGTCTGCTTGAATTTGATATTCCTGTTCATGGAGATAACCGTGGATGGTTCAAGGAAAACTTCCAAAAGGAAAAGATGTTGCCACTTGGTTTTCCAGAGTCATTCTTTGCAGAAGGAAAATTGCAAAATAACGTTTCTTTCTCACGTAAAAATGTTTTGCGTGGCTTGCATGCTGAGCCTTGGGATAAATACATCTCAGTAGCAGATGAAGGAAAGGTTCTTGGAACTTGGGTTGACCTCCGTGAAGGCGAAACGTTTGGGAATACTTATCAAACTGTTATTGATGCCTCAAAAGGAATCTTTGTTCCTCGTGGTGTTGCCAATGGTTTCCAAGTTTTGTCTGACAAAGTATCATACAGCTACCTTGTAAACGATTACTGGGCACTTGAACTTAAACCTAAATACGCCTTTGTCAACTACGCTGACCCAAGCCTTGATATCAAGTGGGAAAACTTGGAAGAAGCAGAAGTCTCAGAAGCAGATAAAAATCACCCATTGCTCAAAGACGTTAAACCACTAAGAGTAGAAGATTTGTAAGAATATAGCTCTTAAAACAATTAAGAAAATCATTATATAGTTTTTAGCTTTGTTATAAACGAGCGAAGCGAGCTATATGATTAGCTTTCCGCCGTGAGAAAAGCACCTGAACCATTGTGTTTCAGGTGCTCGGAGGTTTTGAGACATTAGGTTCAAAACTTAGTCATGGAACTTCTTCGAAGTTCGCTGACGTCCGTACTCACCTAAGGAAAGCCAAAAAAGATTGATTTAAGGAACGATTAAGAAAAAACAATATTTTTTGGAGAAAAAATGACTGAATATAAAAATATCATCGTAACCGGTGGCGCAGGTTTCATCGGTTCAAACTTCGTACACTATGTCTACAACAACCATCCAGACGTACATGTGACTGTCCTTGACAAACTCACTTACGCTGGTAACCGTGCAAACATTGAAGAAATCCTTGGTGACCGTGTTGAATTGGTTGTTGGTGATATTGCTGATGCTGAATTGGTTGATAAATTGGCTGCTAAGGCTGATGCTATCGTTCACTATGCGGCTGAAAGCCACAATGATAATTCATTGAACGACCCATCACCATTTATCCACACAAACTTCATTGGTACTTACACACTCTTGGAAGCTGCTCGTAAATACGATATTCGTTTCCACCACGTATCAACAGACGAAGTGTATGGTGACCTTCCATTGCGCGAAGATCTTCCTGGACACGGTGAAGGTCCTGGTGAAAAATTCACAGCAGAAACAAAATACAACCCATCGTCACCTTATTCATCAACTAAGGCTGCTTCAGACCTTATCGTTAAAGCATGGGTGCGTTCATTTGGTGTTAAGGCAACTATTTCAAACTGCTCAAACAACTATGGACCATACCAACACATCGAAAAATTTATCCCACGTCAAATCACCAACATCTTGTCAGGTATCAAACCAAAACTTTATGGTGAAGGTAAAAATGTCCGTGACTGGATTCACACTAACGACCACTCAACTGGTGTTTGGGCTATCCTCACTAAAGGTCGTATCGGTGAAACTTACTTGATTGGTGCCGATGGTGAAAAGAACAACAAGGAAGTGCTCGAGCTTATCCTTGAAAAAATGGGGCAACCCAAAGATGCTTACGATCGTGTAACAGACCGTGCTGGTCATGATTTGCGTTACGCTATTGACTCAACAAAATTGCGTGAAGAACTTGGTTGGGAACCACAATTCACAAACTTTGAATCAGGTTTGGAAGAAACAATCAAGTGGTACACAGATCACCAAGACTGGTGGAAAGCCGAAAAAGAAGCTGTTGAAGCTAACTACGCTAAGACACAAGAAGTGCTTAAATAATTGGGAAATCTATCACTTCCAAGCTAGTGATAGATTTTTCTATTAAGAAATATTAGGAGAGATGATGAATAGAAAAGAATGGATTGAATATTTTGAAGCGATTAATAATCGTAAGCCCACTATTCAGGAGTGTCAGCAGGCCCTTCTAAATGGTGAATTTGTTATGGAAGGAAAACAAGCTACTTTTTCTAACAATGGAAAGTCTGTGACTGAAGGAGCCATGCCTTTACCAAATCAAATGAATAGTCAAATGGTCAACCCAGCTTATTCACAACAAATGGTCTTTGTTAAGAAGAAAAAGTTTGGCAAGAAGACTTTTATTGGTCTTGGGATTGCTTTATTTCTTGTTGTAGCAACAAGTCTTGGCCTCTTTTTGTTTTCTTCCAAAGGAACAAACTTGGGTGGCTTGTGGGTAAATGGTAATAATGCTGGTTTGGTTTATGAGTTAAGTGGGAAAAAGTCAAAACTTGTTGCAGGACATAGGGAAGAAGAAATCAAAGAAATCTCTATTGGCCAGAAAGTAAGACAGAAGTTTGAAACAAGCTTAGAGGACGTCAGTGATTCAAAACTAAAAACGATTGCTGATTTTGACAAGAAATACCAATTACAGACAAAAGAGATCATCCTGGTAAAGACGAAAGTGTTTGGATACTATAATCTGATTCAGAAAGATGGGACAAACTTAGTTCTAGATTTATTCTTATCAGACCTCTACTATGGATCAAGAAGTACCAAAGATTTAAAAAAGACATGTCTTTTTCATAAGGCAGCGGTTCCAAAAGTTTTTGTTGGGCAATGGAAAAAATTTGATTCCGATGATGATTCAGAAGGAGAAGGGACTATCTCTGAAAATGGGGTTGTTACTACAGATTCTGATGGTAAAGATATCTTAATTGCTAAGCCTTTAAAAGAATATCTGGTGGATCAATCAGGCAGTATAGATAATGATAAGGTGCAAAAAGAGTTTGCTAAAATACAGAAGTCTCTTAAGTCACATGGTTTTCAGGCTAAGAGTGTTAATGACATCTACCACGATGCGAGCAAGTCATACTATTATGTCCTTGTAGATGGTGGTAAGCGCATTATTCTCTTAGAGGATAGCTTTAACCTTCTCTCTTATAAAGGTTATCTTGAAAGAGAAGAAAAGCACTAATCAGGATACCTTTCGCAGATAGGAGGTAATTAAATAATAGCCCAAAACCTATCATTCCTCTGGGAGTGATAGGTTTTTTTGGTTTCAAAGACCTATTAACTTATAACAGCGGCACAAATAATTACATAAATGTTACAAAAGTTACAAAAAATACTTGATTTCTGTAACAGAATAGATATAATAGACATATAGAAAAAGAGGTTTATGAAAATGAAAAGAAAAGATATTCGTGTTTGCTCACTTGTTTTGTTATCTGTAGCTGTTTCTGGGGCTCTTATCGGATGTGGTTCTAAGTCAGAAAAAGACACTGCATCATCATCTACAACGTCAACTTCTAAAGTAGTGAAGTCATCAGCAAAGTCAAAAGCAGCTGAAAGAAAATCTGCTAAAAAGGCCAAGACAGAGAATTCAGCTTCAAAGGATTCTCAAGGTCAAGAAGAAGTGAGAGCTCCTGAAGCTAGCTCTTCAAAAAGTCAAGCCACAGCTGGAAATGATGCTCAAGCAGGAACAAGTAGTAGTGCTGCATCTGAATCAAACAAGTCTAGTCAAGCAACAACTAATACTCAAAGTGATGCTCCTGTTCCAGCAGCATTAGTGGGAACTTGGACTGGTACGAGTCCTCAAGCAACAGACATTAGTTTTACAGTTGATGCTGATGGCAAGATTACTTCAAAGGCAAATTTCAATGTCGATTACGAACCCTATCGTCAAAGCTCAACAACTGCAAAAGCTGTTCAAATTTCTGGTAATCTCTACGTTTGGGAGGGTGGCGATTTTTCAACCTTGCTTCCTGGTATTACTGGACTAGGGGGAGCTGGTTTCCAAGCTAAGCCTGGTTTTATTCTTGAAAATGGAACCTACACGCCAGTGCAATTCATTTCAGACTTGGGACCAACCTTTGATTATAGCAACTACAATGCTTTCCCATTCTCATTAACAAAATAATAGGAAGAGGCTATCTGAAGAGGTAGCTTCTTTTTTGCCTCAACTCTTATCATTCATGGTCTCATTTCTGCTTAAAAAATGGTAGAATAGTTACATGCAAACAAAACCAACGTCAGCCTATGTGCATATTCCATTTTGCACACAAATTTGTTATTATTGTGACTTTTCCAAGGTCTTTATTAAAAATCAGCCCGTTGATGACTACCTACGGGCTTTGATTCGTGAGTGGGAGCTTTTAGATATCAAGGAGCTTCGCACCCTTTATATTGGTGGAGGGACCCCAACAGCTATTTCTGCCGAGCAATTGGACTACCTTTTAAGTCATCTTCAGAAAAACTTGGATTTGTCAAAGCTGGAGGAGTTCACCATTGAGGCCAATCCTGGGGATTTGACGGTTGATAAGATTGAAGTGCTCAAAAAGTCAGCTGTTAATCGAGTATCTCTAGGGGTTCAGACCTTTGATGACAAGCACTTGCGTCAAATTGGTCGCAGTCACAATCAAGCACAGATTTATGAAAGCATTGATAGCTTAAAGGCTGCTGGTTTCCATAATATTTCCATTGACCTCATTTATGCGCTACCTGGTCAAACCATGGATCAAGTCAAGGAAAATGTGAGAAAGGCACTGGAACTGGATATTCCACACCTAAGTCTCTACAGTTTGATCTTGGAACATCACACGGTCTTTATGAATAAGATGCGTCGGGGTAAGCTCAATCTGCCAACTGAGGATTTGGAAGCAGAGATGTTTGACTATATTATCCAAGAGTTGGAAAAGAATGGTTTTGAGCATTATGAGATTTCCAACTTTACCAAACCTGGGATGGAGAGTCGTCACAATCTCATGTATTGGAATAATGATGAGTATTATGGTGTGGGTGCTGGAGCCTCTGGTTATGTCAATGGTGTTCGTTATCGCAATAGAGGACCTATCCAGCATTACCTTAAGGCTATAGCAGAGGATGGCCATGCTAGACTCAATGAAGAACATCTGACTAAGGCAGAGATGATGGAGGAGGAGTTCTTCCTGGGTTTACGTAAAAAGTCGGGTGTGACTATCAAACGGTTTGAAGAGAAGTTTGGTTTGTCATTTGCGGATACTTATGGAGACATTGTGGAGAAACTACAGGCAGATGGTCTCTTGGTCAAGGATCCAGAGGTGGTTCGTATGACCAAACGTGGACTCTTTCTGGGGGATAGTGTCGCTGAGCAATTTATCTTGGAGGATTAAATGGGATTAAAATTTAGTATTCCTTATCAGATTCCGTTTTATGAGACGGATATCACGCATCAGGTGAAGTTACCACATTTATTGGCTTTTTCATTGCAAGTATCAGGTATGCAGTCAGAGTCTCTGGGTAATACGGATAAGGAAGTTTTTGATAAATATGGTCTAGTTTGGATTGTGACAGACTATGCGATTGAGATTGACCGTTTGCCTCGCTACAATGAAAAGGTGACGATTACAACGGAAGCCGTTTCCTATAATAAGATTTTTTGTTACCGTAATTTTTACATCACGGATGAGACTGGTCAGCAAATCATGCTCTTTAAGACTACTTTTGCTCTTATGGATTATGAAACGCGTAAGGTAGCCGAAGTGCCAGATGAGGTGGTAGCACCTTATGGGGCTGATAAGACTAAAAAGTTGCTTAGAGGGCCTCGTTATAAGGCTTTGGAAAATCCAATTGAGACGCTTTATCGTGTGCGTTATTTTGACCTAGACATGAATGGTCACGTTAATAATAGCAAGTACTTGGAGTGGATGTTGGATGTTTTCGATTTGGACTTTTTGACCAAGTACACACCGGCCCATATTGACCTCAAGTATGTTAAGGAAATTCATCATGGATCAGAAATTTATTCAGGTTACGAGTTTGACCAAGAAAGTTTGAGCAGTCAACACCAGATTTGTGTGGATGGCAATATTCATGCTCAGGCTATTATCCAATGGAAAGAAATAGGAGACGAGTAGGATGACATATAAAGGTTATTTGATTGATTTAGATGGAACTATTTACAAGGGGAAGGATCGCATTCCTGAGGGAGAAGCCTTCGTTAAGGAGTTGCAGAAGCGTCAGATTCCCTATCTTTTTGTGACTAATAACAGTATGCGTACACCAGAGATGGTCCAAGAGCTTTTGCGTAATCAGTGCGAGTTGGAAACGCCTCTTGATACCATTTACACAGCTACTTTGGCGACAGTTGACTACATGAACGATATGAATCGTGGTAAGACGGTTTATGTTATCGGTGAGACTGGACTTAAATCTGCAATTGCGGAAGCGGGATATGCGGTAGATGAGGAAAATCCTGCCTATGTTGTGGTGGGCTTGGATCGTGAAGTCACTTATGAAATGTTGGTAAAGGCAACTCTTGCTATCCACAAAGGGGCTATATTTATTGGAACTAACCCAGATTTGAATATCCCAACAGAACGTGGTCTTCTTCCAGGTGCTGGTTCCCTCTTGGCCCTTATTGAGGCGGCTACCCGTGTGAAACCAATCATTATTGGTAAGCCTAAAGCTATTATCATGAATAAGGCTCTTGAAATCCTTGGGACAGAACGTAGCCAAACTATTGTGGTTGGTGACAATTACTTGACTGATATTACAGCGGGCATTAAAAATGACTTTCCAACACTACTTGTGACAACTGGCTTCACCAAGGCGGAAGAGGTTGCAGGTCTACCTGTCAAACCAGACCACGTACTTGCTAGTCTAGCGGAGTGGGATTTTGATGCGAACTAAGATTGAAGCTGTACTGACTCCGATTTGGCTCCTGGCCCTGTCTATCCTAGTGACGATTTATCTGGCATGGGGATTCTATTATTTTGATATTGACTGGATGCATCTTATGGACTATGTCATTATCGGAAAGACGGAGCTTTGGCATAATTTCAATGTCCTCATGCAGTACCTGACCTTTCCTTGGGTTGGTCATCTGGCCATGCCTGATTTTCCATCGTCGGAGAGTGGGCTAAAGCATTTTCATGATGTGAAGTGGCTCTTTCATTTGGTACAGGGGCTTGTTATTCTACTGGCTTATCCCGCAGCAACTTCTCTTTGGCGAAATGTGAAGAAGGGCACCTTTGGTCTTTATCGTAGGCTTTATCTGAGTCTGGCTGTTTTGCCAATTCTTATAGGGACTATAGGACTATTTCTTGGTTTTGATGAGTTTTTCACGCTCTTTCATGAAGCCCTCTTTCCTGGAGATAGCAGTTGGCTCTTTAATCCAATCTTGGATCCGATTATCAACGTTTTACCAGAAGAGTATTTCCTTCAATGTTTTGTGATTTTCTTTATTATTTATGAGGGGTTGATGGTGAGTTTGACCTGGTTGGCCCATAAGCAGCTTACAATGTATTTGAAAAATAAGGAGTAGTTATGTCTATTCGTGATAACCATTTGCATACCCATCATTCCTATGATTCGGATGCGAACTTTACTGACTATTTGACACATTTTGATGGGGAGATTGTAACGACTGAGCATTATGATCTCTCTAATCCTTATACCAAACAGGATGATGTGCCCGAGTACGAGGCTTATAGTCACGAAATCGAAAGTCTTAACCTCAAGTATGGCAATCGTATTAAACGTGGCATCGAGATTGGTTATTATCAGCCTAGGGAAAAGGATATTTTGGCCTTTTTGGATGGGAAGGACTATGATCTCAAGCTTCTTTCTGTTCATCATAATGGCGTCAATGATTATCTTGATGATGAGGTGGCTGATATGGACAAGGCTAGCATTATTCAAGAGTATCTGGACAAGTTGGAGTACGCTATTGGTCGTGTGGACGCAGATGTTCTGGCCCATTTTGACTATGGTTTCCGACTTTTTGACGTGACTGTTGATGAGTTAAAAGCCTATGAGGAGCAGCTCAAACGCATTTTCCAGAAAATGATGGCTAATGATTTGGCTTTTGAGCTGAATGCAAAGAGCATGTACCTTTATCATCATGAAGACCTCTATCGTTATGCCTTGGGGCTTGTTAAGGATCTGGGATGTTGCAAGTATTCTATTGGCTCTGATGGACATAAGTTAGAGCATTTTCGTCTGAACTTTGATAAGATTCAGGTGCTCTTGAGAGAATTTGATATTACTGAAGATATGATTATATAGCGAAGATGGCTTCAACTGAAGCTGTCTTTTTCTTAAGGAAAACTTAAAGGAAAAGCGTGGTTGTGGGATTTATAGAAGATTTTAAGCTTTGCTTGTTATGCTAATGTCAATCAAAAGAAACTTATGGTTTCTATCTTATCTTTCACATTTGGAGGTTTTCTATGAAATTTCTTAAAAGGCATGCCTATGCCTTACTCTTTACCCTTTTTCTGATGGGGGCAAATGTCTACTCTCTCTTAAAGGTCTTTGTCATTCCCTCAGCGGTCTCAACGGTTTCAGCCAATACGACTAGTTCAAGCACAGCTTCGTCGACAGCGTCTACCAGCACTGGTAAAGTCACTAAGACGGATACGACTTATAAAGATGACAATATGGATATCAAAATCACGACAGGTAAAACCAGTGATACTACTTACTATGTTGCCGATATCAAGCTTTCAAGTGCAGATTACCTTAAAACGGCTTTGGCACAAAATACCTATGGGACCAACATCACCGAGACTACTTCAAGTATTGCCCAGCAAAATAATGCTATCTTTGCCATAAATGGTGACTATTATGGGGCTAATCAGTCAGGTTATGTGATTAAGAATGGTCAAGTCTATCGTGATACTGATCGAAACAGTGATTACGAGGACCTTGCCGTTTACTCAGATGGTAGCTTCAAGACCTTTAAGGAAAGCGATACAACGGCTCAAAAATTGGTTGATTCAGGTGTGGTGAATACCTTTGCCTTTGGTCCAACCTTGGTTGAAAATGGCAAGGTAGCTGTATCAGAAAATGAAGAGGTTGGTCAAGCCATGGCTGACAATCCACGTACAGCTATCGGCGTTATCGAAGAGAGTGACGGCAGTGTGCACTATATTGTCATTGTCTCTGATGGTCGTACCAGTGAGTCGTCAGGATTGACTCTTTATGAAATGGCAGAGTTGATGAAATCTTATGGTGTGACGACAGCCTATAACCTTGACGGTGGTGGCTCATCTACCATGTACTTCAATGGTCAAGTCATTAACAAGCCAACCACAAACGGAAACAAGATCTCAGAAAGGGCGGTGAGTGATATTGTTTACATCGGTTACTAAAAAATCAGCTAGCAAACACTTTTTCACCTACATCGGTCTAACCATTTTTAGTCTAGTCTTTACCTTTGTTTATGAACGCTTTTCTTATGGCGAATCATCCATGTTTATGCGCATGATGTTCTTTGCACCATTGGCTGGAGCACTTATTTATCTACTTACTGGACTGGGGATGTCTTGGGTGAGAAATCGTGCCTCAAAACTTCTCTTTAATTCAGCCATCGCTGTTGTCGCTAGTGCTTGTTTAGTTAAAGGCATTGTTGAAGTCTCAGGACGTACAACTAGTGTAGATATGCCCTATTGGTATGTGGCAGCTGGACTACTTTGTTTGAGTCTCCTAACGGGATTTATCAGACCTAAAAGACTGGCTTAACCATGAGAGCTTGGAGCTGTGCTTCAGGCTTTTTGTCTTGCTTTGAAAAATTATTTAGGATAAATATACAAATTATATTATGAAGAAATGATTTCAATTTGGGAAATAGTACAAAGAAATTGTCATAAAAAATAACTGAGCAAGATTTTTTGTGATAGGAATTTAGATAGAACGAGATCTTCTGTAGTGATGAAAGTACTTGAAAAAAGTAGTGGTTTCCAGTTAAACTATCACAGTCAGAAGTCTCTTTAGGGATCCACTTGGTTTGTAAAAAGATACCGCATCAACTTTTTATTTATTTGAACTCAATTTCACAGCAGTTTGTTTTGGCTATTAAATATACAAGGAATTCAAGTTTTTATAAAAATATACAAAAAAGACTTGCTTTGTTCTGAATTTTTAGGTAAAATGAACTAAAATCTAAATCGTTGATAGAAAAAGTCAGATCGTTTCACAGAGAATGCGGGAAGCTGAGAACGCATGAGATCAAAGACGACACATTCTTGAGAGCGTATGCGAACTCTGGATGACAGTAGTGTACGACGGGTGGTTCCGTTAGAGACTAGGAGTTACAAGAGAGATTTTGTGACTTCATGAGGAAGAGGGGGCGACCCCTGTTCGAATTAAGGTGGAACCACGTGCCAACGTCCTTGCAAAAGTTGTTTTTGTGAGGGCGTTTTTTGTTACCCTTGCTTTTAGCATTTGTAGCTAGTAGTACAATTGGTCGGAGTTGAACAGAAAGGATAAACTATGGAAATCAAAGGATTACGAAAGATTGAACCCTATGTAGCGGGTAGTCAGCCTGCTGAGAAAAATATCATTAAGTTGAATACTAATGAAAATGCCTATGGACCAAGTCCAGCAGTCCATCAAGCTTTAGCATCCTTTGATGTCTATCAGTTACGCAAGTATTCGACTTTGGATCAAGCAGCTTTACGTCAGGCTTTGTCTGAACAGTTGGGTGTGCCTGCCGATCAAGTGATTATCGGAAATGGCTCAGACGATATCCTGTCAATGGCTTTCCTAGCTTTCTTTAATAGCGAGGAAGAAGTTTTGTTTCCAGATTTGACCTATGGTTTCTACAAGGTTTGGGCAGATTTGTACCACATCCCTTTTAGAGAAGTGCCTTTGAGCTCTTCGTTTGAGATAGCTACTCAAGATTATCTGGAGGAAAATGGTGGGATCGTCCTTACTAATCCGAACGCGCCAACAGGTATTTGTAAACCGCTCGATCAAATTGAGGAGATTGTAAAGGCTAACCAGTCGGTTGTTGTGATTATTGACGAAGCCTATATTAACTTTGGTGGGGAGACGGCCTTACCACTCCTAGAAAAGTATGACAATGTGTTTATCACTAGGACCTTTTCTAAGGATGCCTCCCTTGCTGGTCTGCGTGTCGGCTATGGCATCGGAAGTCCTAAACTAATGGCTGTAATCAATGCCGTCAAAAATTCGGTCAACCCCTATAATGTGGATAGCATTGCGGAAGTCTTGGCGACTGCAGCGGTTAAGTCATGGGACTACTATGAGGACACTTGCGCAAAGATTATGGCAACACGTGACTGGTTTAGCCAAGAATTGCAGGCGATTGGTTTTGATATCCTACCTTCAAAAACTAATTTTGTTTTGGTCAAACCTCACGGAGTGACTGCAGGTCAATTGTTTGACTACCTCCAAAGTAAGAAAATTTATGTCCGTTATTTTCCAAAAGTGGAGCGTATTTCAGACAGACTACGCATTTCTATTGGGACGCAGGATGAGATGGAGCACGTATTAATGACAATACAGGAGTTACAAGCATGAAAAAAACGACATTAGCCTTAGGAATGCACGATAAACTTTTCAAACGTGCCCGTACCATGTATCAGATTGAACACCGTATCTGTGACTTGTTGATGACAAAGGGCTTTCTTCGGATTGAGACACCAACCTTAGAGCATTTCGAAGTCTTTAGTGATCTTGTGGACAATGGAAACTATAATTTCTTTGACAAAAATGGAGATCTTGTTAGTTTACGTCCTGATATTACCAGCCAAATTGGGCGTGTGATTGCTTCGACTCAAGTTCATACACCGATCAAATTTTCTTACTCTGGAAAAGTCTTTAACTACAATGAGGAGATGCGTGGCTTGTCCAATGAGCATACGCAGGCTGGTGTGGAAATCATTGGTTTTCCAGTTCATCAGGCATTGGAAGAAGCAATAGCTTCTGCTAAAGAGGCTCTAGATGCTGCAGGGGTCAAAAATTACAAGTTTGAATTTTCACATGCCCGCCTCCTACAACTCATTTTTGAAGAATTAAACCTTCCAGCTGTAAAAGAAGCAGAGTTGGCGGCCTATATCCGTGACAAATCGATCACCGGTCTTAAGGAGTTCACCAAAGAAAATCCAAGTCAATATGACAAGGTCTTGGAGCAGTTACCCTTCTTGTTTGGTGAGACAAATGCTGTCTTGACCAAGGCTAGACAGTTAACAGACAGTGAAGCCTTTTTGACGGCCTTGGATAGTTTGGAAGTTTTAACTAATCGTTTATCAGATAGTCTCCCAGAGACGACGCTTGATTTGGCTCAATTGCCAGCAGTGCCTTACTACACGGGCATGATGTTTAAGGTCTTCGGTGACAAGGTACCAGATGCCTTTGTATCAGGTGGCCGTTACGATAAACTATTTGAACGCTTTGGAGCTACCGAGTTAACAGCGGTTGGCTGGGCCATTGATATCGACTCAGTTTATCAAGCAGTACATGACGATGTGGAATTTGGAGGTGACTTGGATGACTAGCAATCAAATCACAATTGCCTTGACCAAGGGACGTATTGAGAAAGATACGGTTAAATTACTGGAAAAAGCTGGCTTTGATATGTCTTTCATGGCCGATAAAGGACGTAATTTGATTTTCGAGAGTCCTGACAACCGGTTCCGTTTTCTCTTGGTCAAAGCTCCAGATGTGACTACCTATGTTAGACACGGCGTCGCAGATATTGGGATTGTCGGTAAGGATGTTTTGGTCGAACATCCGACAGGCTATTTGGAAATGTTAGACCTTAATTTTGGTCTTTGTAAATTCTCTGTAGCATCAACAGGAGACTATAACCCTGATGACCATAAACGTAAACGTATTGCGACCAAGTATCCAACCATTGCTACGGATTATTTTAATCAAAAGGGTGAGGATGTCGAGATCATTTCGATTCAAGGGAGCGTTGAGATTGCCCCCGTCATTGGTCTAGCAGATGCCATTGTCGATATTGTAGAAACTGGGAATACCCTTGTTGCAAATGGCCTAAAAGTTTATGAAGATATTTGCCGTATTTCAGCACGAATGATTGTGAACAAGGCTTCTTTGAAAAATAACAAGGAAGTCCTGCCATTCATTCGCAAGATTGAATCACTTGTAGGGAACGAGGAGGTACCGTTCGAATGAAACGATTAACTGGAACAAATAAAGAAATTGCTGAGCTTCTTTATCAGGAGCAATTGGAACTTTCAAAAGAAAATAGAGACGTTGAAAGCACGGTTCAAGCCATTATTGAGGATGTCAAAAAACGAGGAGACGAGGCCCTTCGTGACTATTCAGCTAAATTTGATAAGGTTGACTTGACTGATTTTGAGGTTGGACAGGATTTGATTGATCAAGCCTTTAAAGAGATTGATCCAGAGGTTTACCAAGCCCTAGTTAATGCCAAAGAAAACATTGAATCTTACCACAAGCATCAGTTGGAGGCTGGTTTTGAGGACCAACCAAGTGAGGGTGTTATTCGTGGTCAATTGATTCGTCCCATCAATCGTGTAGGTGTTTATGTGCCTGGAGGAACTGCGGCTTATCCATCATCAGTTCTTATGAATGTCATCCCTGCTAAAATTGCTGGGGTTAAAGAGATTATTATGATTACGCCGCCACAAGAACACTTTGTTCCTGCAATTCTAGTAGCCGCAAAATTGGCTGGTGTGGATAGCATTTACCAAGTCGGTGGGGCTCAAGGGGTTGCGGCCTTGGCTTTTGGTACAGAAACGATTCCAAAGGTTGACAAGATTACAGGTCCCGGAAATATTTTCGTAGCGACTGCTAAGAAGCAAGTTTACGGTATTGTCGGTATTGATATGATTGCAGGACCATCAGAAATCGGTGTTATTGCTGATAGTAGTGCTAATCCAACCTATGTGGCAGCCGATCTCTTGTCTCAAGCAGAGCACGATACACGTGCACGCGCCATTTTGGTAACAGATTCTCAAGCCTTGGCTGATGCAGTTGAAAGTGAGATTGAACGTCAACTCAAGCTTTTGCCACGTGAGGCGATTGCTCGTCCATCTATCGAAAATAACGGCCGAATTATTATTGCCAATGATACAGATGCTATGTTTGAACTCATGAACTTGGTTGCGCCAGAACATTTGGAAATTGCTATGGACAAGGCCTATGATTACCTAGAAAAAGTGGAGAATGCTGGTTCCGTCTTTCTTGGTCACTTTACCAGTGAACCAATTGGTGACTACTATGCTGGTGCCAATCACGTTCTTCCAACGACAGCAACCAGCCGATTTTCATCAGCTTTAGGTGTGCAGGATTTTGTCAAACGTATCCAATATACGCAGTATGACAAAGCAGCAGTCAATAAGGCTCAACACGATATCACAACCTTGGCTTATGCGGAAGGTTTGCAGGCCCACGCTAAGGCTATTGAAGTCAGAAACGACAATAATTGAGAGAGTAGAGGAAGAAGTTATGAGACAAGCAGAAATTGAACGTAATACCTTTGAAACCAAAATTAAGTTAAGCCTCAATTTGGATGCTCAAGAACCAGTAGATATTCAAACAGGTGTCGGATTTTTTGACCACATGTTGACCTTGTTTGCCCGTCACGGCCGTATGTCTTTGGTGGTGAAGGCTGATGGCGACCTTTGGGTTGATAGTCACCACACCGTTGAAGATGTCGGTATTGTCCTTGGTCAAGCTCTTAAAGAGGCCTTGGGCGATAAAGCAGGTATCAATCGTTATGGAACGGCTTTTGTACCTATGGATGAAACCCTCGGAATGGCAAGTTTAGACTTGTCTGGACGTAGCTACTTGGTCTTTGATGCTAGTTTTGATAATCCAAAATTGGGTAATTTTGACACAGAATTGGTAGAAGAATTTTTCCAAGCCTTGGCTTTCAATGTTCAGATGAATCTCCACCTCAAGATTCTCCACGGAAAAAACAATCACCACAAGTCAGAAAGCCTCTTCAAGGCAACAGGACGTGCCTTGCGTGAGGCAATCACAGTCAATCCTGACATTCACGGCGTAAACTCAACAAAGGGGATGCTATGATTATCGTCATTGATTACGATGCGGGGAATACCGCCAATGTTTTGCGTGCCCTTGAAAAGATCGGTGTGACTGCAGAATTGTCTGCCGATAAAGAAAAAATCCTAGCTGCAGATGGTTTGATTTTACCTGGTGTGGGTGCTTATCCAACAGCCATGGCAGAGCTTGAGCGAAGAGGCTTGGTAGCTGTTATCAAAGAGGCCGTAGCACAGGGAGTTCCTCTTTTGGGAATTTGCTTAGGCATGCAGATTTTAACGGAAAAAGGGCTGGAACATGAGGAAACAAATGGTCTAGGCTTTATTCCAGGTGTTTGCCGTGCTATTCCAGCCAGCAAGGAGCAACCTGTCCCACATATGGGGTGGAATGATTTGGCTGTTAAGCAAGCCAGCCCTTTGACAGATGGTTTAGACGGCCAAGCTGTCTACTTCGTTCACAGTTATTTCACGGATGTCCCTAGCCAATATATTGATGTTACCGCAGATTATAGTATCGAGGTGCCAGCCATGATTCATAAAAACAATGTTTATGGAGCTCAATTTCATCCCGAAAAATCAGGTGATATTGGTTTAGGTATTATTGAACAATTTGTAGGTTTATGCAAAGCCTAAAAGCTCTTGAGAGCAAAGTTTTTTCACTTAGAAAGGATGGTAGGGGAGATGCAAATTCTACCAGCAATTGATATAAAGGATGGACAGGCAGTTCGTCTCTTCAAAGGAGATTTCAACCAACAAACCATTGTTAATCCAGACGTTATTGAGCAAGCAAAGACCTTTAAGGATGCGGGTATTCAATTTATTCACGTCGTGGACTTGGACGGTGCCCTTGATGGTCGTGCCACTAACCGTGACTTGATTGCAGAGGTCAAGAAGGTTTCTGGACTTGGCATCGAAGTTGGTGGCGGTATCCGTACCTTGGAGCAGATTCGTGATTATTTGACAGTTGGCATCGACCGTATCATTATCGGTTCAATGGCGGTTAAAAATCCTGACTTCGTTCGAGCAGCTTTAGAGGAATTTGGTGCTGATAAAATTGTCGTAGGTATTGATGCCAAGGCAGGGTTTGTCGCTACTGAAGGCTGGTTGGAAACCAGCAGTGTGGACTATATTACCTTGGCTAAGGAAATGGAAAAGATGGGCGTAACCCTCTTTGTCTATACTGATGTTGATCGAGATGGCACACTGACAGGACCCAATCTTGATCACTACAAACGTTTGGTATCTGAACTCACAACCGCCAAAGTCATCGCTTCCGGTGGGATTGCAGAAGTAGCCGACTTAGATCACCTACAAGAGATTGGTGTGGCAGGAACCATTGTCGGTAAAGCTTACTATAACGGCAATATCACATTAGACCAACTCAAGTCTTTCGGAGGTTAATATGCTTAAAAAACGTATTATTCCCTGTTTGGATGTCAAGGACGGTCGTGTCGTTAAGGGGGTTAATTTTGTGAATCTGACAGATGTTGGTGATCCTGTTGATTCTGCACGTGCTTACTATGAGGCTGGCTGTGACGAACTCGTTTTCCTAGATATCACAGCGACTTCAGACAATCGTGAAACAACGGTTGACATGGTGCGACGCGTTGCCGATCAGGTCTTTATTCCCTTCACAGTTGGTGGAGGTATCCGTTCAGTTGAAGACATGAACAAGATGCTCAAAGCCGGTGCTGACAAGGTTGCGGTCAATTCCTCAGCCCTTGCCAACCCGCAACTAATCGCTGATTGTGCTCAAAAATTTGGCAACCAGTGTGTAGTGGCTGCGATTGATGCCAAAAAGATGGCTGATGGGAGCTGGCATGTCTTTGTGGCAGGTGGCCGTAAGGATACAGGTAGGGACCTCATCCAATGGGCTCAAGAAGTCGTCGCCTTGGGGGCTGGAGAAATTCTCTTAACCAGCATGGACAAGGACGGCACTAAGTCTGGTTTTGATTTGGAAATGCTAAATCGTGTGGCGGAAGTCGTTGATGTTCCGATTATCGCTTCTGGTGGTGCGGGAAATATTGAGGACATTGTAGAGGTCTTTGAAAAGACAACAGCGACTGGTGCACTGGCAGCCTCTATCTTCCACTTTGGTGAGGTAAATATAGGCGAAACCAAACAAGTCTTGGCAAGTGCAGGAATTGAGGTGAGACGATGACAGAGGTTAAACTTGATTTTGACAAACAAGGAGGACTTGTACCAGTCATTGTGACCGATTACAAGACGGGGCAGGTGCTCATGTTGGCCTATATGAATGAGGTGTCCTATCAGTTGACCCTAGAGACCAAACAAATGCATTACTGGAGCCGTTCTAGAAATGAGCTTTGGCATAAGGGAGCCACATCTGGTCATTTCCAACATGTTAAAAGCATCAAGACTGACTGTGATCAGGACACCTTGCTTATCGCCGTGGAACAAGAAGGAGCAGCCTGTCATACAGGAGCCTACAGCTGTTTCTTTACGGATATTTATGATGACAATCAAGACAGATAGGGGTAGCTATGTTAGAAACACTTTATAAGGAAGCCTTAGATCGTAAAAAGAATCCCAAAGAAGGGTCTTATACCAATTACCTTTTTGACAAGGGGTTAGACAAGATTCTTAAAAAGGTTGGCGAAGAAGTGACAGAAGTTGTGATTGGGGCCAAAAATGCTGATAAAGAAGAAATTGCCAACGAGACAGCAGACGTCCTCTATCACCTAGCAGTCATGCTCGTTGAAACAGGGGTCAGCCCTGAAGACGTTGAAGCCGTACTTAAAGCACGTCAAGGCAAACAAAGCAATGTCCATGACCGAAAAGAAGTAACAGATTATTGAGGATTATCTCAACTGATTTGAACCAAGATGACAAGCCTGAAGTGATGCTTCGGGCTTTTTTGCTAGAGGGATTCTAATGATTTTGTCCCTCTAACTACCATGAGAAAGCGCTTTAAAATGCTATAATAGGAGTGAAGAAAGCTCGTTTTATTTGAAGGATTTGGTGTGCTTATTTATACAAATCATTGAGGAAAGGAAGGATGTACTATGAAGAAAAATACTCCTTATATCATAACTCTTTCTCGTTTAGCAATTCTCCTCCTTTGTTCTAGTCTTTTAGTTGGTTGTACAGGAGCACTTCCAAATGCTTACTCAAAAGCCAGGGAAAAAACGCAAAAAATCTTGGCTCATAATGGTTTTAAGGGAAAGGTCCAAGTTAAGAATATCAAAAAGGTGATTCTAGATAGTGCAGGCATTTATGTCGATTATACCTATTCAGAGGAAACCTACGACAATCAAAACATATCAGTAGATGGGAGTATTACATTTAAACTGGATTGGACAGTTGATCGTGAAGATTATTATACTCCTAGTCTATACTCGGAAACCTATTTACAACAAAAATCTGTAAAAAAAGAAGAGCAAAAACTCTTCAAGGAGCTTAAAAAGCAATCTTTAGGCCTTGATATCGAAGATTTCTCCTTCAGAGATAATACACTGATAGATCAAGAGGCTGGTAATCGTCGAAAATATTTAGCCGAAGAAAACCGTAAAAATGGGAAGAATGATTTTTATGGCTATTATCAAATTCCCTACCAAACAATGCTTGATGAACACCTTGTCACTATGGAAATAAAAGTACATGACTCAAAAAATATTAGCAAGGAAGATTTAAAAGAGGCAGTAACTAAATTGGATGCTAGCAAGCTGCCAGACGGAGAGTACGAATTTTATTTTTTCACAACTGATGAAGATAGTAGCGATTATAACAAGGACAAGTATATCCACTATACCTTTAACATACAAGATGGTAAGGTTATCCAAGATGACGATGATTAGATGATAATTTGATTCCTGCGATAATCTCGCACTCCATACTGGCTGCATAGAAGTATAGGCTATAGCTAAGTGAAAATGTTAACCTCAAAACATGCAAAAACATCTCCAAAAACTAGTTGGAGATGTCTTTTTATCTTACAAATTCTTTTTCTTTTTAGCTTTTTTGGTTAGGGCAAGATCACAATTTTCGATGTTTGAAATCAAGTGATTCGTCAATTGGAAGTTATCCACTTGGGGATTCAAATCCACTTCGTAGACTAGTTGCATGCTCTCACCCCCACCTGTGGTGTTAAGGGAAATTAGGTCGCATTCACTGGTGAAATTGAGCAAGGCTTTAGTAATTTTTTGATCAATCAAGTCTTGGTAGGAGACGTTAATGGTCAGGAGTCTACGACGTTGGTTGTCGGTACGACTTTGACGATTTTCCAAAAGGAGCCAAACAGCCAATAGAAAGGCGGTGAAGAGGACGGCCAGTAGCAAATAGCCTGTCCCAGATGCCAGACCGATAATCATGGCCATGAAGACGGCGATTAGCTCCCTGGAACCACTAGTCGCTGATCGAAAACGAATCAGACTAAAGGTCCCTGCCACGGCGATAGAGGTCCCCAAACTACCATTGACAAGGAAGATAACTAGGGTCATCAAGCATGGCAGCAAGGTCAAACTGATGACGAATTCTCTGGTGTAGAGGGTTCGATATTTGTAAGTCCAGGTCAAGGCCAAGCCTAAAACAAGGCTGACCAGTAAGGCCAGCATGAGTTGAAGGGGGCTTGCAGTTGCGGTTGCATCATTAAAGATAGAATTGAAGAGATTAGACATAGGCGGCAGCTCCTTTTTCTTGAACAGGATGTGGCCCGTAGTCTAGACCTTGAGACTTATGATAGGCACAGCTGTATTTTGAGAATTTCTGCTCTTCCAAACCATGTTTGTCTAAGATAGCTTGAAGCCATTCTGGCTTTTGACCAGGTGCCTTGATTTCCATGATAATCGTATCTTCATCAAGAAGGGGAAACCCATGATTTCCCTTGAAGAGACTGACGTCTTCATCACGGTAAGTCAGATTTTGGTCTAGGGTAACACGAACTTTATTGTAGGTATAGCCTTGGATAGTCTCTTTTTCTTTCATAGAGAAGCGATCGTAGTAGATATACATGCGAGGTTTGAGGCCTCTATCATAGCGCTGGCGTAACTGATGAATATCCTGTAACAGCTGACGATCGGTGATTTGGCTATGATTCTTACCCTCTGTCATCAAGTTAGTGATGGCAAGCGGTGTTGAAACAAGACGAAACTTATGACCGATTCCCTCCTCATCTTTAGCTTTGACCTCTAGAAAGACCTTGCTATCAATTTTGGGATTGGCTAGGTAGGTACGCATGCGGATCTTCTCTTGACGATGATTACCATCAAGGGCATCTTGGATGACATCAAAATTATCCGTATCAAAGTAAATATTTGAAATGGTAGATGTCGGATAATCATCTTCTACTAAATACTCCTTGAGATCAGCGAGCAGGTCTTCATGATTGTCCTTTGAGACCACATATTTTGTTTCAATACGTTTAAAACGTGTTTCCAATTGTTTAACCATGAAAAAACTCCTTTTATAGATAAGATACAAAGCCGTAAAACAACTCTCAGGAAAATAGGGAGACCAGCCGCAGGAGTTTATCTCCAAGCAGGGCCTATCTTTTCCCCCGAGTTGTAGGCGTGTTCAATTAGATAAGATTCAAAGCCTTCACTTTAAGATTTGGCTTTTATTTTTATAGTAGAAAATTAAGTTGAGAGCAAATGTATTATTTCTATAAAGCACTTACTTGCTCGCCTATTAGTCTATGGAACTTTTCTGAAAGAAGTCCTAAGCCAAACTTTCACCAAACTTAACTTAAGAAAAGTTTTAGTTAACCTTCAGAAATGTTTTAGGGAAGTTCCGTAAACTGTAATCATCAAAACGAACCCGAGAGGAAAAATATATGAAATCAAAAAAACTAAAAAAATGGACAACTTTAGTAACCTGTGCGACAGCCCTAACAGTCATGGCAGCTTGTAGCCAATCAAACAGTCAAGCAACGGGAACGACGTCAAGCACGACATCAAAAACAAGTGCAGTAACCGCAACAACTAGTAAGAAAACGACTAATAACAACAGCAACTATTTTACTTCAAAAGATTCAGACACAACTTATGATGAAAGTTCTGCCTCTAAGATTAAGTTATCAGGCTCATCTGCGGATGTTTCAGGTGATGGCGTAACGGTATCAGATTCAACCGTAACCATCTCCAAAGCTGGGACTTACGTCATTTCTGGAAAATCTGATGGTGTGCAAATCAAGGTGGATGCTGGGGATTCAGATGATGTCCATATTGTTCTAGATGGTGCTACCATGACAAATACAAATGCACCAATCAACGCTACAAAAGCCGGGCATGTCTACCTAACGCTTAAAGATGGAACCACTAGCACCCTCTCTGATTCAAGTTCTAATAGTGATGAAGATGCAGATGCCGTGATTTTCTCTAAGGGAGATTTGACCATTAATGGGTCAGGTACTCTTAACATTGATGCCAAGAAAAACAACGGTATTAAAGCCAATGACAGCCTTCATATGACTGGCGGTACCTATAAGATTTCCTCAGTCGGTGATGCCTTCAATGTCAACGATGAACTCAACATCACAGGAACAACTATGACCATTGAGGCTGAAGAAGATGCTGTTAAGGTCGATAATGATGACGACACCTCAGTAGGTACCATGTATCTATCTGATAATACCATGACCATTAAGGCTGGTGACGACGGTATTCATGCGTCCGGGGACCTGATTATTGATAGTGGTACTTACAAGGTTGAAAAATCAACTGAAGGTATCGAAGGTAAATCTGTGACCATCAATGGTGGAAATGTCGATGTCTATGCAACGGATGATGGTGTCAATGCGGCCAATGCTAATGCCAGTCAAAGTGAGATTTTCTTCAAGATGACCGGTGGAACCCTAAATGTTGAGGTTGGCGAGGGCGATACAGACCCAATCGATTCTAACGGCGATATTATTGTATCGGGTGGAACGATCAATCTGACTGGTCAGTCTGGCTTTGACTTCGATGGTTCAGCGACCTATACCGGTGGTGACATTACTATCAATGGTGAAAAACAAACTAAGATTGAAAACTCAATGCCTGGTGGCGGTGGCCCTCAAGGTGGCGGTGGTCCCCAAGGTGGTGGACAACCAGGTGGCTTTGGAGGAGGTCACTAAAGAGTCATAGGATGAAACAGAAAGGAAGTGCCTATGTATATTATTATTCCAGCTTATGAACCAGACAAACGCCTGATTCAGGTGGTTCAAGATATTACCATAAAACTCCCTAAAGCCCGTATTATTGTTGTTAATGATGGGAGTGGCCCAGGCTATAACGACTATTACGACGAAACGGCTTTTATTGGAGCGACTGTCCTTACCCATCCTATCAATAAAGGAAAAGGAGCAGCTCTCAAGACAGCCTTTGCTCACATTCAAGAAGAAGTAGTCGGTCAGCACCTTTCGGCTCAACCTATTGTCACAGTTGACAGTGACGGTCAGCATCTGATTAAAGATATTGTCCGTGTGGCCAAGGCAACCGAGGAAAATCCAAGTCATCTTGTCTTGGGTGCGCGTGCCTTTGTTGGTAAGGTACCAGCACGTAGCCGCTTTGGGAATAAGGTGACTGCTGGACTTTTCCGTCTAGTAACTGGCCAGAAAGTCACAGATACTCAGACAGGGCTTCGAGGCATGTCAACTGACCTGATTCCATGGCTTCTTAATCTGGATGGCAATCGTTTTGAGTACGAGTTTAATATGTTGCTTGAAGCCAAAAAGTCAGGCCATCAAATCTCTGAAGTCCCTATCGAGACCGTTTATCTGGAGGAAAATAAAAGTTCGCACTTTCGGCCCATTCGTGATTCCATCCGTATTTACAGCCCTTTTTTAAAGTTCTCTGGCACGGCCGTTTTGGCCTCAGTCATTGATGCAACAGCCTTATTTGTGCTCTTTGCCTTGACGAAGAATCTGCTCCTTTCGGTCGTGCTAGCTCGTGTGATTTCGGCTTCCAGCCAGTGTCTACTGAACGCCAATGTGGTCTTTAATCCGACAAGCTCCCTCTTTAGGTCGAGTGTTCGCTACTTTATGTTGGTCCTGGTCCTCTTGGCCTGTAACTATTTCTTACTTAGTAGTCTAGTTGCTATTGGTTTAGGCTTGGTTCTGGCAAAACTAGTTACAGAAACCTTGCTCTTTTTAGTTAGCTACAGGGTCCAACATAATGTGGTTTTTGCTTAATAGCTGACTTGAAAATCGCTAACTGATTGAATAGAGATAGTTTATTTACCTCTCAATTACCTCTAAAAATTTTCCTAAAAATATAGAAAAAACTACCGTTTTCGACATTCGGTAGTTTTTAATGATTGTCAAAATGTTTTTCAATTTACATTATGATTAAAAATTGAAATGACTTGATAAAGACTCGAAATGGCTGAAAAAAATATGCTATAATGAAATTGTTTGAATTATGTAGATTTCATTCAAACTAGGAAAATGAAAAGAGGACCTAAAATGGGAAAAAAGGTACATTATAAGCTTCACAAAGTTAAGAAGCAGTGGGTGACGATTGCCGTCACTTCGGCAGCACTTGCCTCTATCGTAGGTGGTGCTACAGTAGCTAATCAAAAGGTTTCAGCCGATGAAACAACGAAACCAGTTGCCTCTACGACAGCTGAAAGCGATGTTGTCGTTGAAACGCATGAAGTAGCCGCTCCAGCAGCAACTGCTACGACAGATGCGACAGCAGTAACAACTGACAAGGCTGCTGATACTATAACAGTCGAAACTCCTGCGGCAGCAAGCACTGCAGCAGATACAAGTGCTAATACTGCAGTACCAGCAACAACTGATCGTGCAGCAGTAGTAAATGATGCAACAACAGAAACACCAGCTGCAGCAGCGACAGATACAACGCTTACAGTAGCTGAAAAACCAAAATCTGGCGTTACTGAAAAAGAAGAAACAGCAGCACTCTCTTTGGACAACATCAAACAAGTTGATGGTAAATACTATTATGTCAAAGAAGATGGTTCATACAAAACAAATTTTGCTGTTTCAGTTAATGGCCAGTTGCTTTACTTTGGTAAAGATGGTGCTTTGACAAGCACATCAACACACTCGTTCACACCAGGTACAACTAATCTAGTTGATGCTTTCTCTTCACATAACCGTGCTTACGATTCTAAGAAAGAAAGCTTTGAGTTGGTAGATGGTTATTTGACACCAAATAGCTGGTATCGTCCAGTCACTATTTTGGAAAATGGTGAAAAATGGCGTGTATCAACTGAGAAAGACTTCCGTCCACTTTTGATGGCATGGTGGCCTGATGTAGATACACAAGTTGCCTACCTCAATACTTTCTCTAAACACTTTAACCTTAACGCAACTTATTCAACCAGCCAAAGTCAATCTGAATTGAATGCAGCTGCTAAGACAATTCAAATTAAGATTGAACAAGAAATTTCAGCTAAAAAATCAACTGAATGGCTTCGTCAAGCAATTGAGTCTTTTGTAAAAGAACAAGACCAGTGGAATACTACAACTGAAAACTATACCCTTGCTGACCACCTTCAAGGGGGAGCTCTTCTTTATGTCAATAATGACAAGACACCTTGGGCAAATTCTGATTACCGTTTGCTTAACCGTACACCAAGTAACCAAGATGGTTCTCTAAATGGTACAGGAAGATACTTGGGTGGTTATGAATTCCTACTTGCCAATGACGTTGATAACTCAAATCCAGTTGTGCAAGCTGAGCAGTTGAACCAAATTCACTATCTTGTGAACTGGGGATCAATTGTTATGGGTGATAAGGATGCTAACTTTGATGGTATCCGTGTTGATGCAGTTGATAATGTTGATGCAGACCTTCTCCAAGTTTATACAAACTACTTCCGAGCAGCCTTTGGTGTGGATAAATCTGAAGCTAATGCACTCGCTCACATTTCTATCCTTGAAGCTTGGGATTTAAATGATAATGCTTATAATCAAAAACATGATGGTGCAGCCCTTGCCATGGACAATAACCTTCGTTATGCAATTATGGGTGCACTTTATGGATCGGGCTCTTCATTGAAAGATTTGATTACTAGCAGTTTGACAGACCGTACAAATAATAGTAAGTATGGAGATACACAAGCTAACTATATCTTTGCGCGTGCTCATGATAACCTTGTTCAAGATATCATTCGTGATATTGTTCAAAAAGAGATCAATCCAAAATCAGATGGTTATACCATGACTGATGCTGAATTGAAACGTGCCTTTGAAATCTATAATGAAGATATGAAGAAGGCAGAAAAACGTTATACTATTAACAATATTCCAGCTGCCTATGCTTTGATTCTTCAAAATATGGAGCAGGTAACTCGTGTTTATTATGGAGATCTTTATACGGATAACGGCCAATATATGGCTACCAAGTCTCCTTACTACGATGCTATCACAACGCTCTTGAAGAACCGTGTGAAATATGTTTCAGGTGGACAATCGATGAAAGTCGACACGTTCAATGGAAAAGAAATCTTGTCATCTGTTCGTTACGGTAAAGATATTATGACTGCTGACCAAACTACGGGTGTAGCAGAAACAAGTAAACATTCTGGTATGTTGACCCTTATTGCCAATAATCAGGATTTCTCACTGGGTGATGGTACTTTGAAAGTTAACATGGGTAAACTTCATGCTAACCAAGCCTACCGTCCATTACTTCTTGGTACTGATAAGGGAATTGTCACTTACGAAAATGATGCAGCAGCAGCTGGAAAAATTAAATACACTGATGCTGAAGGGAACTTGACTTTCAGTGGAGATGAAATCAAGGGGTATCGAACTGTTGATATGAGAGGTTATCTTGGTGTTTGGGTACCAGTAGGTGCGCCTGATAACCAAGATATCCGTGTTAAAGGTTCAGATAAGAAACTTGACAAGGCATTTTCTGCTACTGAAGCATTGGACTCACAAGTTATCTATGAAGGTTTCTCAAACTTCCAAGATTTTGTTGAAAAAGATAGCCAATATACTAATAAATTGATTGCAGAAAATGCAGAACTCTTCAAGTCATGGGGAATCACATCATTCGAGATGGCTCCTCAATTTGTATCGGCTGATGACCGTACCTTCCTTGATTCTGTTATCCAAAATGGTTATGCCTTTACTGACCGATATGACCTTGCCATGAGCAAGAATAACAAATACGGTTCTAAAGAAGATCTTCGTGATGCCCTTAAAGCCCTTCACAAGCAAGGTATTCAAGCAATTGCTGACTGGGTACCAGATCAACTTTACCAATTGCCAGGACAAGAAGTTGTAACAGCAACACGTGCTAATAGTTATGGTACTCCAAAGGCCAATGCTTATATCAATAACACTTTATATGTTGCAAATTCTAAATCATCAGGTAAGGACTTCCAAGCTCAATATGGTGGTGAGTTCCTTGATGAGCTCCAAAAGAAATATCCACAGTTGTTTGAAGATGTGATGATATCAACTGGTAAGAAGATTGATCCATCTGTTAAAATCAAGCAATGGTCTGCTAAGTACATGAATGGTACTAATATCCTTGGTCGTGGTAGTCGTTATGTTCTCAGTAACGATGCTACTGGTCGCTACTATCAAGTTTCTGATAATGGCATCTTCTTGCCAAAACCTTTGACAGATCAAGGTGGTAAGACAGGATTCTACTATGATGGTAAGGGCATGGCCTACTTTGATAATAGTGGTTTCCAAGCTAAGAATGCTTTCATTAAATATGCTGGAAATTACTATTACTTCGATAAAGAAGGTTATATGTTAACTGGTCGTCAAGATATCGATGGTAAGACTTATTTCTTCTTGCCAAACGGTATCCAGCTTCGTGATTCTATTTATCAACAGGATGGTAAATATTATTACTTTGGTAGCTTTGGTGAGCAGTACAAAGATGGTTACTTTGTATTCGATGTACCGAAAGAAGGTACTTCAGAAACAGAAGCTAAATTCCGTTATTTCTCACCAACTGGAGAAATGGCTGTTGGCTTGACTCATGCTGGTGGAGGATTGCAATACTTTGATGAAAATGGCTTCCAAGCTAAAGGTACTAAGTATGTTACTCCAGACGGAAAACTCTACTTCTTCGATAAAAATTCAGGTAATGCCTACACAAATCGTTGGGCTGAAATCGATGGTATCTGGTATGAATTCAATGATCAAGGCTATGCACAAGCTAAGAAGGGTGAATTCTACACAACAGATGGCTCAACATGGTTCTACCGTGATGCAGCTGGTAAAAATGTGACAGGTTCCCTTACTTTGGATGGTCACGAATACTACTTCCGTGCAAATGGTGCCCAAGTTAAAGGTGAATTTGTTACTGAAAATGGCAAGATTAGCTACTACACTGTAGATAATGGTTACAAGGTTAAAGACAAGTTCTTCGAAGTAAACGGCAAGTGGTACCATGCTGATAAGGATGGTAACCTCGCCACAGGTCGTCAAACAATTGACCACCTTAACTATTACTTCAATGCTGATGGAAGCCAAGTCAAATCTGATTTCTTCACTCTTGATGGTGGTAAGACATGGTACTATGCCAAAGATAATGGTGAAATCGTGACAGGTGCCTATAGCATTGGCGGTAAAAACTATTACTTCAAAGAAGATGGTAGCCAAGTTAAAGGTGACTTTGTTAAGAATGCTGATGGTTCACTTTCTTACTATGATAAAGATTCAGGGGAGCGTCTCAATAACCGTTTCTTGACAACTGGTAACAATGTTTGGTACTACTTCAAAGATGGTAAGGCTGTAACAGGACGCCAAAATATCGATGGTAAAGAGTATTACTTTGATCATTTGGGACGTCAAGTTAAAGGTAGCCCAATCAGCACACCAAAAGGAGTGGAATACTACGAATCAGTTCTTGGAGAACGTGTGACAAACACATGGATCACTTTCCAAGACGGTAAGACTGTCTTCTTCGATGAAAATGGTTATGCTGATTTTGATAAATAATCAATCAATCTAATCTTAATCTGAGAGATTAAGTGAAAAACGATATGATTTGACATGAATTTATAGGTGAAATTTCTTGAAAACGAGAATCGTTTAAAGAAATTTTGCCTTTTTTTGCTCCTTAAAGAAAAAAATCTGACAAATATCAATTTTGAGTCAGAATCGTTGTAAAAGCCATTGTATCAAGGGTTTTAGTGGTTTTTATAGAAAATAGTTTTACTTATCAAATGATATGAAAATGAGAATTGAAAGCCTATGAAATAGGTGTGTTACAAAACTTTTCTAATGTTGCTGTTATGTTACATATAATTTATAAAAAAACAATTAATTCGAGAAATAGTTAGAAAATAATGATATAATGTAATTGTTTGAAATCGGATAGATTTCAGTCTGATTTTGACAAATAAAATCACGGGGAAAATTATAATGGAAAATAAGGTACACTATAAGCTTCATAAAGTTAAGAAGCAATGGGTCACAATTGCAGTTGCCTCTGCAGCACTTGCTACTGTCGTAGGAGGATTGTCTGCAACAACATCTTCAGTTTCAGCGGATGAAACTCAAGATAAGATAGTAACTCAACAAAATTTAGATACAACAGCCGATTTAGTTACTTCTACAGAAGCAACCAAAGAAGTCGATAAACGTACAAATACAAAAGAAGCAGATGTTTTAACGCCTGCTAAAGAAACAAATGCCGTCGAAACAGCAACTACAACGAACACACAAGCAACAGCTGAAGCAGCTACAACAGCAACAACTTCTGATGTAGCGGTGGCAGCTGTTCCAAATAAAGAAGCAGTTGTAACAACAGATGCACCAGCTGTAACAACTGAAAAAGCAGCAGAACAGCCAGCTACCGTCAAGGCTGAAGTCGTCAATACAGAAGTTAAAGCTCCTCAAGCTGCTTTGAAAGATTCAGAAGTGGAAGCAGCACTTTCTTTGAAAAACATCAAATACACTGATGGTAAATATTACTATGTTAATGAAGATGGTTCACACAAAGAAAACTTTGCCATTACTGTAAATGGTCAATTGCTTTACTTCGGCAAAGATGGCGCCCTTACAAGTTCATCAACACACTCTTTCACACCTGGAACAACAAATATTGTTGATGGTTTCTCAATCAATAACCGTGCCTACGATTCATCTGAAGCAAGTTTTGAATTGATTAATGGTTATTTGACTGCTGATAGCTGGTACCGTCCAGTTTCTATCATCAAAGATGGTGTGACTTGGCAAGCATCAACTTCAGAAGATTTCCGTCCACTTTTGATGGCTTGGTGGCCAAATGTAGATACGCAAGTTAATTACTTGAACTACATGTCTAAAGTCTTCAACTTGGAGGCTAAGTACACAAGCACAGATAAGCAAGCAGACTTAAATCGTGCTGCTAAGGATATCCAAGTTAAGATTGAACAAAAGATTCAGGCTGAAAAATCAACACAATGGTTGCGTGAAACTATCTCTGCCTTTGTTAAGACACAACCACAGTGGAACAAAGAAACTGAAAACTATTCAAAAGGTGGAGGAGAGGATCACCTTCAAGGTGGAGCCCTTCTTTATGTGAATGACTCACGTACACCATGGGCAAATTCTAACTATCGTCTTTTGAACCGTACGGCTACTAACCAGACTGGTACGATTAATAAGTCAGTTCTTGATGAGCAGTCTGACCCAAACCACATGGGTGGCTTCGACTTCTTGCTTGCTAATGACGTAGACTTATCTAACCCAGTTGTTCAAGCGGAACAATTGAACCAAATTCACTACCTTATGAACTGGGGTTCAATTGTTATGGGTGACAAGGATGCTAACTTCGATGGTATCCGTGTCGATGCGGTAGATAATGTCAATGCTGACATGCTTCAACTCTACACAAACTATTTCCGTGAGTACTATGGTGTAAATAAATCTGAGGCGCAAGCTCTTGCTCATATCTCAGTTCTTGAAGCGTGGAGTCTTAACGACAACCATTACAATGACAAGACTGATGGTGCTGCGCTTGCCATGGAAAATAAACAACGTTTGGCCCTCCTTTTCTCATTGGCTAAACCAATTAAGGATCGTACACCAGCTGTAAGTCCTTTGTATAACAATACTTTCAATACGACTCAACGCGATTTTAAGACTGACTGGATTAACAAAGATGGAAGCACTGCCTACAACGAAGACGGTACAGCTAAACAGTCTACAATTGGTAAATACAATGAGAAATACGGAGACGCGTCAGGAAACTACGTCTTTATCCGTGCCCATGATAACAACGTTCAAGATATTATTGCTGAAATCATTAAGAAAGAAATCAATAAAAAATCAGATGGTTTCACTATCTCTGATTCTGAAATGAAGCAAGCATTTGAAATTTACAACAAAGACATGCTCAGCAGCAATAAGAAATATACCTTGAATAACATCCCTGCAGCTTATGCTGTAATGTTGCAGAACATGGAAACGATCACTCGTGTCTACTATGGAGACCTTTATACAGATGACGGTCACTATATGGAAACTAAATCACCATATCACGACACCATCGTTAACTTGATGAAGAACCGTATCAAGTATGTATCTGGTGGACAAGCGCAACGTTCTTACTGGTTGCCAACTGATGGTAAGATGGACAATTCAGATGTTGAACTTTACCGCACAAGTGAAGTCTACACTTCAGTACGTTATGGTAAAGACATCATGACAGCTGACGATACAGAAGGTTCTAAATACAGCCGTACCTCTGGTCAGGTAACTCTTGTAGTGAATAATCCAAAATTGACTTTGCATGAGTCAGCTAAACTTAATGTTGAAATGGGTAAAATCCATGCCAACCAGAAATACCGTGCTTTGATTGTTGGTACAGCTGATGGTATCAAGAACTTTACATCTGATGCAGAGGCAATCGCAGCAGGTTACGTGAAAGAAACAGACAGCAATGGTGTCTTGACTTTCGGCGCTAATGACATCAAGGGTTATGAAACATTTGATATGTCAGGTTTCGTAGCAGTTTGGGTTCCAGTCGGAGCTTCAGATAATCAAGATATCCGTGTAGCACCTTCAACAGAAGCTAAAAAAGAAGGCGAATTGACCCTTAAAGCGACTGAGGCTTATGATTCACAATTGATCTACGAAGGATTCTCAAACTTCCAAACTATCCCGGATGGTTCAGATCCTTCAGTCTATACTAACCGTAAGATTGCTGAAAATGTTGATTTGTTCAAATCATGGGGCGTAACATCATTTGAAATGGCACCACAATTTGTATCTGCCGATGACGGTACCTTCCTTGACTCAGTTATCCAAAATGGTTATGCCTTTGCAGATCGTTATGATCTTGCCATGAGTAAGAACAATAAATATGGTTCTAAAGAAGATCTTCGTGATGCTCTTAAAGCCCTTCACAAAGCGGGTATCCAAGCAATCGCTGACTGGGTTCCAGACCAAATTTACCAATTGCCAGGTAAAGAAGTCGTAACAGCGACTCGTACTGACGGTGCAGGACGTAAGATTGCAGATGCTATCATTGATCACTCACTTTATGTAGCTAACTCTAAGTCATCAGGTAGGGATTACCAAGCTCAATATGGTGGCGAATTCTTAGCTGAACTTAAAGCTAAGTACCCTAAAATGTTCACGGAAAACATGATCTCAACTGGTAAACCAATTGATGATTCTGTTAAATTGAAACAATGGAAGGCTAAATACTTCAACGGAACAAACGTTCTTGACCGCGGTGTTGGCTATGTACTTAGCGATGAAGCAACTGGTAAATATTTCACTGTCACTAAAGAAGGTAACTTCATTCCTCTTCAATTGACAGGAAATGAAAAGGCTGTTACTGGGTTCTCAAATGATGGTAAGGGAATCACTTACTTCGGTACAAGTGGTAATCAAGCTAAATCTGCCTTTGTTACTTTCAATGGAAATACCTATTACTTTGATGCACGTGGTCACATGGTTACAAATGGTGAATACTCACCAAATGGTAAAGATGTTTATCGTTTCTTGCCAAATGGTATCATGTTGAGCAATGCCTTCTATGTTGATGCTAACGGTAATACTTACCTTTATAACTATAAAGGTCATATGTACAAGGGTGGTTACACTAAATTTGATGTAACTGAAACTGATAAAGATGGTAATGAATCTAAGGTTGTGAAATTCCGTTACTTCACTAATGAAGGTGTCATGGCTAAAGGTCTTACTGTTATCGATGGTTCCACACAATACTTTGGTGAAGATGGTTTCCAAACTAAAGATAAGTTAGCAACCTATAAAGGTAAGACTTATTACTTCGAAGCTCATACTGGTAATGCTATCAAGAACACTTGGAGGAACATCGATGGTAAATGGTACCACTTCGATGAAAATGGTGTTGCCGCTACAGGTGCTCAAGTTATCAATGGTCAAAAACTTTACTTTAATGAAGATGGAAGTCAAGTTAAAGGTGGCGTTGTTAAGAATGCAGATGGTACTTATAGTAAGTACAAAGAAGGTTCTGGAGAGCTAGTGACTAACGAATTCTTCACAACTGATGGCAATGTTTGGTACTATGCAGGCGCTAATGGTAATACTGTTACAGGTGCTCAAGTTATCAATGGACAACACCTCTACTTTAATGCAGACGGAAGCCAAGTTAAGGGTGGTATTGTTAAGAATGCAGATGGTACTTATAGCAAGTATGATGCTGCAACAGGTGAACGCTTGACTAATGAGTTCTTCACAACAGGAGACAACAATTGGTACTATATCGGTGCTAATGGTAAGTCAGTGACTGGTGAAGTTAAAATTGGTGACGATACTTATTACTTTGCTAAAGATGGTAAACAAGTAAAAGGGCAAACAGTAAGTGCTGGCAATGGTCGAATCAGCTATTACTATGGTGATAGTGGTAAGAGAGCTGTTAGCACATGGGTAGAAATTCAACCAGGAGTTTACGTTTACTTTGATAAGAATGGTCTTGCTTACCCACCTAGAGTGCTAAACTAATTGATTTAAAAAGGAGAACTTCGGTTCTCTTTTTTATATTTTCTAGGAAAAGGTTCTTTTTGAAAAATACCCTTTCAAGTCGCTTACATGACGGATTTTTAATTTAATATTAAGATGGTAAAAAAGTCATTAAAATAAGTTGTATTAAGTTTTTTTGATAGTGAAAAATGATATAATAAGTAAGTCTTTAAGGTGTAGATTTTAAGACAAAAAATATATTGGGGAAAAATTGAATATGGAAAATAAAGTACGCTATAAACTGCATAAAGTGAAGAAGCAGTGGGTTACTTTGGCTGTCGCTTCAGCAGCTTTGGCTACCATTGTAGGTGGTAGTGTTGCCACATCTTCACTCACCTCTGCAGAAGAAATAAATAATACTAATGGATCACCTTCAACAACTACAGTCGGGGAAAATACAAATCCTGTGGTTGAAAAAGAGGTAGGCACAACAACTGAGGTAGGAAATACTTCAAATGCCACAACAACAGAGCGAGCAGCAGTTACTGCTGACAAACCAGCTGAAACGACTGTTCAACCAAATTCAGGAACAACTAGTGATAGAGCTGCAGCAGTAGAGGTTGAAGCCAAACCTGAAACGACTGCTAAGCCAGAAGTTGCTGCTAAACCAGAAACTGCTACAACATCGGAAGTAGCTGCAAATGCTGGAGTAGCTGCTCCAACGGCTGAGAAGTCTAAAGAGCTTTCTGAAGCTGAGATTAAGGCTGCAGTCTCACTTGATAATATTAAAAAGGAAAAAGATGGTAAATATTACTATCTTCTAGAAGATGGATCACACAAGAAAAACTTTGCCATTACTGTAAATGGTCAGGTCCTTTATTTTGATGAGAATGGTGTCCTTTCAAGCACATCAACTTATTCATTCACACAAGAAACAACAAATCTTGTCACTGATTTTACTAAAAACAATGCTGCTTACGATTCAACAAAAGCAAGCTTTGAACTTGTTGATGGTTATTTGACAGCTGATAGTTGGTACCGTCCAAAAGAAATCCTTGAAGCAGGAACAACTTGGAAAGCGTCAACTGAAAAAGATTTTCGCCCACTTTTGATGTCTTGGTGGCCTGATAAGGATACTCAAGTAGCTTACTTGAACTACATGACTAAGGCTCTTAGCAATGGTGAAGAAACAAAAGATGTCTTTACGATTGAAAATTCTCAAGCTAGCTTGAATGCCGCTGCTCAAATCATTCAACGTAAGATTGAGGTTAAGATTGCTGCTAATAAGTCAACAGACTGGTTGCGTCAGTCAATCGAGGCCTTTGTTAAAGACCAAGATAAATGGGACATTAACTCTGAATCTCCAGGTAAAGAACACTTCCAAAAAGGGGCTCTCCTCTTTGTTAATAGTGATTTAACGAAGTGGGCTAACTCAGACTACCGTAAACTTGACCAAACGGCAACAAGTCGTTTGGCAAACGATAAGATCAAGAGTGGTAGTGATGCTGGTTATGAGTTCTTGCTATCAAGCGATATCGACAACTCAAACCCAATTGTGCAAGCTGAAATGCTTAACCAATTGTATTACTTCATGAACTGGGGACAAATCGTCTTTGGTGACAAGGACAAAGATGCTCACTTTGATGGTATCCGTGTTGATGCTGTGGACAATGTCAGCATCGATATGCTTCAATTAGTGTCTTCATACATGAAGGCTGCTTACAAGGTCAATGAGTCTGAAGCACGTGCCCTTGCTAATATCTCAATTCTTGAAGCTTGGTCTCAAAACGACCCATATTATGTGGACGAACATAATACAGCTGCCCTTTCTATGGATAATGGTCTCCGTTTGTCTATTGTTCATGGATTGACTCGTCCAGTAACTAATAAAGGTACAGGTGCTCGTAATGCATCAATGAAGGACCTTATTAACGGTGGTTATTTCGGTCTTTCAAACCGTGCGGAAGTTACATCATATGATCAACTTGGTTTTGCAACCTATCTCTTTGTTCGTGCACACGACTCAGAAGTTCAAACGGTTATCGCAGACATTATCAGCAAAAAAATTGATCCTACAACAGATGGATTTACTTTTACATTAGATCAATTGAAACAAGCTTTTGACATTTATAATGCTGATATGTTGAAAGTGGATAAGGAATATACGCATTCAAATATTCCTGGAGCTTATGCTTTGATGCTTCAAACAATGGGTGCAGCAACACGTGTTTATTATGGAGACTTGTATACTGATAATGGTCAGTACATGGCTAAGAAATCACCATACTTTGATCAAATCACAACTCTTCTTAAAGCGCGTCCTAAATATGTAGCTGGTGGACAAACATCTTATATCCACAATCTTGCTGGAGATGGCGTATCGTCTGCTAAAGACAATAAAGAAGTTTTGGTTTCTGTCCGTTATGGTCAAGATTTGATGTCTAAGACTGATACAGAAGGTGGAAAATACGGTCGTAATTCTGGTATGTTGACCCTCATTGCTAATAACCCAGATTTGAAATTAGCAGATGGTGAAACAATTACTGTAAATATGGGTGCAGCCCACAAGAACCAAGCCTACCGTCCACTCTTGCTTGGTACGGATAAAGGTATCGTGTCCTCATTGAATGATTCAGATACTAAGATTGTTAAATACACAGATGCACAAGGAAATCTTGTCTTCACAGCTGATGAAATCAAAGGCTTTAAGACTGTTGATATGAGTGGTTACCTTTCAGTTTGGGTACCAGTAGGTGCGACTGACGATCAAAACGTTCTTGCCAAACCATCAACAAAAGCCTACAAAGAAGGGGATAAGGTTTATAGCTCTTCTGCAGCACTTGAAGCACAAGTGATTTACGAAGGTTTCTCAAACTTCCAAGACTTTGTCAAAGAGGATAGTCAATATACTAACAAATTGATTGCAGCTAACGCAGACCTCTTCAAGTCATGGGGTATTACGTCATTTGAGATTGCACCTCAATATGTCTCATCTAAGGATGGCACTTTCCTTGATTCTATTATTGAAAATGGTTATGCCTTCACAGACCGTTACGACTTTGCCATGAGCAAAAACAATAAATATGGTTCAAAAGAAGATCTTCGTGATGCCCTCAAGGCTCTTCACAAACAAGGTATTCAAGTCATTGCTGACTGGGTTCCAGACCAATTGTATACTCTCCCAGGTAAAGAAGTAGTGACAGCTACTCGTACAGATACGCATGGTAAGGTGCTTGATGATACTAGCTTGGTTAATAAGCTCTATGTGACAAATACCAAGTCATCAGGAAATGATTTCCAAGCACAGTATGGTGGGGCCTTCCTCGACAAACTTCAAAAACTTTATCCAGAAATCTTCAAAGAAGTTATGGAAGCGTCAGGTAAGACAATTGATCCATCTGTGAAGATTAAACAATGGGAAGCTAAGTACTTTAACGGTACAAACATCCAAAAACGTGGTTCAGACTACGTTCTCAGCGATGGTAAATTGTACTTCACCGTTAACGATAAAGGTACCTTCCTTCCAGCTGCCTTGACTGGTGATACAAAAGCTAAAACTGGATTTGCTTATGATGGTACAGGGGTAACTTATTATACAACATCTGGTACTCAAGCTAAGAGTCAATTTGTGACATATAATGGCAAACAGTACTACTTTAACGATAAGGGTTACCTTGTAACTGGTGAACAAGCTATCGACGGTTCAAACTATTTCTTCTTGCCAAATGGTGTTATGTTTACTGATGGTGTTATTAAAAATGCCAAAGGTCAATCATTGGTTTATGGTAAGTCAGGTAAATTGACGACTCAAACTGGTTGGAAAGAAGTTACTGTTAAAGATGATAGTGGTAAGGAAGAGAAATTCTACCAATACTTCTTCAAAGGTGGCATCATGGCTACTGGTTTGACTGAAGTAGAAGGTAAGGAAAAATACTTCTATGACAATGGTTACCAAGCTAAAGGCATCTTCATTCCTACAAAAGACGGCCACTTGATGTTCTTCTGTGGCGATTCAGGTGAACGTAAGTACTCAGGCTTCTTTGAACAAGATGGTAACTGGTACTACGCTAATGATAAGGGCTATGTTGCCACTGGATTTACTAAGGTAGGTAAACAAAACCTTTACTTCAATGAAAAAGGTGTTCAAGTTAAGAATCGCTTCTTCCAAGTTGGTGATGCCACTTACTATGCAAATAACGAAGGTGATGTTCTTCGTGGTGCGCAAACCATCAATGGTGACGAGCTCTACTTTGATGAGTCAGGTAAACAAGTTAAAGGTGAGTTTGTGAACAATCCTGATGGTACGACTTCATACTACGATGCCATTACAGGTGTGAAACTTGTGGATACATCACTAGTAGTTAATGGTCAAACCTTTAATATCGATGCTAAGGGTGTTGTGACTAAGGCACATACACCAGGCTTCTATACTACTGGGGACAACAACTGGTTCTATGCAGACTCACATGGACGTAATGTCACAGGTGCTCAGGTCATCAATGGTCAACACCTCTACTTTGATGCAAATGGTCGTCAAGTTAAGGGTGGCTTCGTAACGAACACTGACGGTAGTCGTTCATTCTACCATTGGAATACTGGTGATAAATTGGTATCAACCTTCTTCACTACCGGTCATGATAGATGGTATTATGCTGATGATAAGGGAAATGTCGTTACAGGAGCTCAAGTGATTAACGGTCAAAAACTCTTCTTTGCTACTGATGGTAAACAGGTTAAAGGTGACTTTGCAACAAATGCGAATGGCAGCCGTTCATACTACCATGGAGCTACTGGTAATAAGTTAGTCTCAACCTTCTTCACTACTGGAGACAACAACTGGTACTATGCTGATGCCAAAGGTGAACTTGTTGTTGGCGAACAGACGATCAACGGCCAAAACCTTTACTTTGACCAAACTGGTAAGCAAGTGAAAGGTGCAACAGCTGCGAATCCTGATGGCTCAATCTCTTACTATGATGTTCATACAGGGGAAAAGGCTATTAATCGTTGGGTTAAAATTCCTTCAGGGCAATGGGTATACTTTAACGCTCAAGGAAAAGGCTACGTGTCAAATTAAGATTAATGAATGAAAGAAGTCAATCACTTTTTGTGGTGGCTTTTTTCGTTAAAAAAATTGTCTCTTTTTTATACATTCAGGTCATTTGTCTGGGCAAAAAAGTGGTATAATAACTCTTGCTAAATCTTTATTTTGGAGTAAACATGGCTAAGTCAAAAAATACTATTGAAAGTCGGATAGATTACTCGATTCTCTTGCCAGTCCTTATATTGCTACTGGTTGGTTTGGTTTCGATATTTATAGCGACAAATTTTGATTACCCAAAGAATCTTGTGCAAGTCATGTCCCAGCAAGTACTATGGATTTTTCTAGGTTCAGTACTTGCTTTTGTTGTCATGTTATTTAATACAGAGTTTCTTTGGAAGATAACCCCCTGGCTCTATATTTTTGGTCTGGGACTTATGGTTTTACCCCTTGTTTTTTATTCGCCTGCTTTGGTGGCCTCGACAGGGGCAAAAAACTGGGTCAGTATTGGATCGGTCACCCTTTTCCAACCATCAGAATTTATGAAGATATCCTACATCCTTTTCCTTTCCAGAATTGGTGTTTGGGCCAAGCAAGGAAAGGAAGTGACTGACCTAAAAGATGACTGGTTGCTACTTTTCCAATATGTAGCTGTTACGCTTCCTGTCTTGGGGTTATTAGTTCTTCAAGGAGATATGGGGACCGCCTTGGTCTTTCTGGCTATTTTAGCTGGTATTATAGTGGTTTCAGGGATATCCTGGCGTATTATCCTACCAGTTGTTTTAGCCTTTGCTGCAGGTTTAGCCTTGTTTGTGATGGTATTTACCACAGATTGGGGTAAGGAAGCCATGCTCAAGATGGGGGTACAAACCTACCAGATTAACCGTATCTCAGCTTGGTTGGATCCCTTCACTTATGCAGATGGTATCGCCTTTCAACAGACACAAGGGATGATTTCGATTGGTACTGGAGGAATCTATGGTAAAGGCTTTAATCATCTGGAGTTGAACGTACCGGTTCGTGAGAGTGACATGATTTTCACAGTCATTGCGGAAGATTTTGGTTTGGTAGGTGGTGGATTGGTTCTTTTAACCTATCTCTTCCTCATTTACCGCATGTTGCGAGTGACGTTTAAGTCTAACAATCGTTTCTATACCTTTATTTCGACAGGCTTTATCATGATGATTGTCTTCCATATTTTTGAAAATATTGGGGCAGCAGTGGGAATTCTTCCTTTGACAGGTATTCCTTTGCCCTTTATTTCTCAAGGGGGGTCATCACTCATCTCTAACTTGATTGGTGTAGGTTTGGTGCTTTCAATGGCTTATCAAACCAACCTCAACGAGGAAAATAAAATTCTCCTGGCTATGTCTCGTCGTATGCGTACGTCTGGAACTAGTCAAGTGAAACCTGTTTCTAAGAGCAAGTCTAAGAAAAATAAGCCTTCGAAGAGTGTTACTAAGGCCTCTCAAGAATTGGTCAAGGCTAAAGATAAGGTTGATAAGGCCACTGAGAAAATGCGTCAAACCATTTCTCAAAATACGCCAAGCATTCATCAAGGCAAGCGTCGTAAGGGTTCGAAAAAGAAACCGACACGTAAACATTAAGAGAAAACAAGTTGGTTAATCCAACTTGTTTTTCTTTGAAAAAAATTAAGGTCTGTGACCTTTTCTTTGCCCCTGCCTGTGGTATAATAAAAGTTGACTATTTTGAAAAGGGGTTTGCTATGATAGAGACAGCCAAACAGCAAGAACGTGCTATTTTAGTAGGTGTTGAATTGCAAGAAACAGAGCATTTTGACATGTCAATGGAGGAACTTGCCAGTCTTGCCAAAACTGCAGGAGCAGAGGTTGTAGCTAGCTATACCCAAAAACGTGAACGCTATGATAGTAAGTCTTTCGTAGGTTCAGGAAAATTAGAAGAAATCAAGGCCATGGTGGATGCGGATGAGATTACTACGGTCATTGTCAATAACCGTTTAACACCTCGTCAAAATACCAATCTTGAAGCAGCATTTGGCGTAAAAGTTATTGATCGTATGCAATTAATTTTGGATATCTTTGCCATGAGAGCTAGAAGCCATGAAGGGAAACTTCAGGTTCACCTAGCTCAACTAAAATACATGTTGCCCCGTTTAGCTGGTCAAGGGATTATGCTCAGCCGTCAAGCAGGGGGCATTGGTAGCCGTGGACCTGGTGAAAGTCAGTTGGAGCTTAATCGTCGTTCGATTCGTAACCAGATTGCTGATATTGAACGCCAGTTAAAGGTTGTTGAGAAGAACCGAGAAACCATTCGCGAAAAGCGTGTTGATTCAAGTGCCTTTAAAATTGGTTTGATTGGTTATACCAATGCTGGGAAATCAACAATCATGAACCTTATGACGGATGATAAGCAATATGAGGCTAATGAACTTTTCGCGACCTTGGATGCAACGACTAAGAAAATTTACTTAAAGGATCAGTTTCAAGTGACCTTGACAGATACGGTTGGTTTTATCCAGGACTTGCCAACAGAATTGGTTGCTGCCTTTAAGTCAACACTTGAAGAAAGTCGTAATGTGGATCTTCTTTTGCATGTTATTGATGCGAGTGATCCTAATCACGAAGAGCATGAAAAGGTGGTCTTAGACATTCTCAAAGACTTAGACATGACTGATATTCCTCGCCTAGCAATTTACAATAAGATGGATGTAGCTGATAACCTAGTAGCAACAGTCTTTCCAAATGTTCGTCTCTCAGCACGTGACAAGGGAAGTCGTGAGGCACTCAGAAGACTCTTGATTGATGAAATTCAACAGATTTTTGAACCCTTTAGTATTAAGGTCCATCAGGATCAAGCTTATAAACTTTATCAGTTGAGTCAATTAGCCTTGCTAGATAGCTACACTTTTGAGACAGAAGTGGAAGAAATTACAGGTTATATTTCACCGAAAAATAAATGGAAATTGGAAGAATTTTATGACTGATTATATGGATTTAGCTTTAAAATATGGTGGTTTTACAAGTTTAGATAAGGTCTATTTGGAAAATACCTTGTCAGACCTTTCGGACAGTCAAAAATTGGCTTTCATTACGCCACCACCAAGCGTGATTAATGCTTATTTTGCAGAGATTTACCAAAAACAATCTCCTGAAGCAGCGACGGATTACTATTTGGACCTTTCAAAGGAGTTGAACCTCTTTAACCCTGAACCATCTTTTGATGAGCACAAGCCTTTTATTCGTCTCAATCTGTCAGGAAAATCTTATGGATTTTGCTATGAAAATGCTGATGAGGTGGCCTTAGTCTTTGCCGAGCATTTAGAGGTTCCAACGGCTAGTATTTTGTTTGAGCTTGCTCAAGTTTTTCCGCAGTATAAGGTTTATCTTGAAGGCACTCAAATTAAGATGGCCAAGGTTGATTTTGACGAAGAAGTATTGGAAGAGTTAACACCTGAGACACAGTTACTTAGTCGTGTAACTAAGTTGAAGGGGAATGTCATTAAGTTGGCTAGCTTCAATCAAGATGAATTAGTGGAACTTTTGTCTCAATATAAAGGGCAAACCGTTTATTACGGATTTGCTCAGCGTGAATGCCTGGCTTATATTGTCCAGAAATAAGAAGAACGATAGATAGAAAGTATAGGAAGTCATGGAATTACAATTTTTAGGGACGGGTGCCGGGCAGCCCTCCAAGGCCCGTAACGTGTCGAGTCTGGTTCTGAAGTTACTCGATGAAATCAATGAGGTCTGGATGTTTGACTGTGGAGAAGGTACCCAACGTCAGATTTTAGAAACAACAATCAAACCTCGTAAAGTTAAAAAAATCTTTATCACACATATGCATGGAGACCATATCTTTGGCCTACCTGGTTTCTTGGCTAGCCGTTCTTTCCAATCGAGTGAAGAACAAACAGATTTAGAGGTTTATGGTCCAGTCGGCATTAAACAATATGTTATGACTAGTCTTCGTACCTCTGGAACACGCCTCCCTTACCATGTGCATTTTAAGGAAATTGATGAGCATAAGCTTGGCTTGGTTATGGAAAATGACAAGTTCGCTGTTTATGCAGATAAGTTGGATCATACCATTTTTTGTATTGGTTACCGTGTGGTTCAAAAGGATCTTGAAGGAACCTTGGATGCTGAGGCCCTTAAAGCAGCAGGTGTACCATTTGGTCCGCTTTTTGGTCAAATTAAGAATGGGCAAGATGTGGTCCTTGAAGATGGAACAAAAATCATTGCCAAGGACTTTATTTCCGCACCTAAGAAAGGTAAGGTTATCACTATCTTAGGTGACACTCGTAAGACGAATGCCAGTGTTCGTCTTGGCTTGGGAGCAGATGTCTTGGTGCACGAGTCTACTTATGGTAAAGGTGACGAAAAAATTGCCAAGAGCCATGGGCATTCAACCAACATGCAAGCAGCACAGGTCGCTAAAGATGCGTCAGCTAAACGTCTTCTTCTAAATCACGTATCAGCACGTTTCTTAGGGCGTGATATCGGTAAGATGGCAGCAGATGCTAAAACAATTTTCGAAAACACCCACATCGTTCGTGACCTAGAAGAGGTAGAGATTTAATGGCTAAACAACGTATTATCGCTATTACTGGTGCCTCAGGAGGGCTTGCACAAGAAATTGTCAAGCAGCTCTCACCCAGTGATGGCATTATCCTCTTAGGAAGAGACAAGGATAAACTTGAGAAATGTTATCGCCATGTGGAAAATAAAACTTGCCTTGCCATTGACCTAAGAGACGACAAGGCCATTAAAGAGATGGTCGATTATCTCTATCAACGATTTGGACGTATTGATGTCTTTATCAATAATGCTGGTTACGGTGAATTCAAGTCTTATAATAACTACACTAGCCAAGAAGTCCGTGACATGTTTGACATCAATACCTTTGCAACGTTGACCTTTTCACGTCTGATGGCTGAGACAATGGTGAAACAGGGCAATGGGCATATCGTTAATATTGCTAGTATGGCGGGAAAAATTGCGACAGCCAATTCAAGTGTTTATGCAGCGACAAAGTTTGCGGTAATTGGTTTTTCAGATGCCCTGCGTCTAGAGCTGGCTGATAAAGGAGTCTATGTGACAACGGTCAATCCTGGTCCAATTGAGACAGGTTTCTTTGATCAAGCTGATCCCTCTGGAGACTATCTTGAGAGTGTTAAAAAGTTTGTCCTCAGTCCTAAATACGTGGCTAAAAAGATTGTCCGTATTCTGGGCAAAAATAAACGTGAAGTTAATCTACCACGACTCTTATCAGTTGCCCACAAAGGCTACACACTATTTCCACGAATCTCGGACAAACTAGCTACCAATGTGTTTAACTACAAATAAGGGGATGCCAGATGGTGGCTAATATTCAAGCCTATTTAGAAAATCTCCAGCAACCCTGGGGGCAAATCTATTATGATATCCTTTTTGAGCAATTAAAGGACATCAAGGGAAAGCGAGTGCTTGATTTTGGCAGTGGCTTTGGCCTTGTGTCCAACCACCTAGCGTAAGAAAATAGAGTCCTAGCTGTGGAACCCAATGAGGAAATGGTAGGTTTACGGGCTCAGGACAACCCCTATTAGCAACTAGTCGGAAGTTTGGAGAGGAGTTAAGATGTTAAATTATAAAAAAGAGATTCCAGCGATGACAGACCTACTCGCACTGTACAGTTCAGTCGGCTGGACCAATTATACTAACAATCCAACCATGTTGGAAAAAGCTGTCAAAGCCAGTCTCTGGCAGCTGGCAGTCTATGATGAGAAAGAGCTGGTAGCCTACATTCGCTTGGTAGGAGATGGTCACTCTGTCCTTTTGGTGCAAGACCTCTTGGTGCGACCAGATTACCAGCGCCAAGGCATCGGAAAAAAACTCTTAGAAAAGGCTTTAGAGACGTTCCCCCATGTCTATCAACGGCTCCTTGTCACTGAACGTAGCGAGAAAAATTTAGACTTTTACCAGTCCTTGGGCTTTGTCGAACTTTCAGAGCAAGCTTGTACAGGGATGATTTATAATAATTGACGGAGAGAGAGTGGGACAAAAGTCCTAGCCTCTTAATTGTTTTTGGATTGTCGAGCAAGACGCAGTGGTTGAGTGGGCTCTACTACGCTGATTTCATCAGCTTTTACAGCCCTACTCAACTGTGCGGAGGTGGGACGACGAAATCGAATTCTAACGAATTACCGATTTCTGTCCCACTCTCTTTTCTTGTTTTTCCTAATATTACTTGAAAATGATAGTAGAATAGAGTTAGTTAACGTAAAGAGGAGAAAGGAATATCTGAGAAAACACAAGTCAAAAAGGGAGCAATATCCAGACTATTATTTTGTCTAGAAAAGCAGGTCTTGATTGGAAATGTACCACAAGTCTAAGCAACTTACGATGTTTGACATTCTCTTTTTAGGAAACTTAGCTTTCTATCCACTATGATAAATTTTTTCATGTTATAATAGATAGACTAGATGACAGGGAGAAAATATAAGTAACATGATTACATCAACGTATGATTGGAAAATAAACACAAAAGAGCCAGATGCTGGCTTTTTTAAACTTGCCAAAGAACGTGGGTTGGCAGAAACAGCAGCCAAGATTGCCTATGAACGTGGCATTACGACAGAAGATACTCTTGAAGACTTTCTAAAGGCTGATTTATCACACCTTCATGATCCTTATCTTCTTCATGATATGGATAAGGCAGTGGCTAGAATTCGTCAGGCCATTGAAAATTATGAGCAAATCTTAGTCTATGGAGACTATGATGCGGATGGAATGACGTCAGCATCGATTGTCAAGGAAGCCCTTGAAATGATGGGGGCTGAAGCTAGAGTCTATTTGCCTAACCGGTTTACAGATGGTTATGGGCCAAACGAAAGTGTCTACAAGTACTTCATTGAACAGGAAGGCATTTCACTCATTGTTACAGTGGATAATGGAGTAGCGGGTAATGAGGCTATCGCTTATGCGCAAGAGCAAGGTGTGGACGTTATCGTTACAGACCATCACAGTATGCCGGCACAGCTTCCAGATGCCTATGCCATTGTCCATCCAGAGCATCCAGATACCGATTATCCTTTTAAGTATTTGGCAGGTTGTGGTGTAGCTTTCAAATTGGCAACTGCCCTCCTTGAAACTATTCCTACTGAGATGTTGGACTTGGTAGCCATTGGTACCATTGCCGATATGGTTAGCCTAACGGATGAAAATCGTATTATGGTCAAGGTCGGCCTGGAAATTCTAAAGACTACTGAGCGTATTGGACTGCAAGAGTTACTCCGTATTTCAGATGTAGACCCAACAACGATTTCTGAAGAAACGGTAGGATTTAAACTGGCCCCTCAACTCAATGCCTTGGGGCGCTTAGATGATCCAAATCCAGCCATTGAACTGCTGACCGGATTTGACGATGAAGAAGCCCAAGCCATTGCTCTGGAAATCAATGCTAAAAATGAAGAACGTAAGGAAGTTGTTCAAAACATCTTTGATGAAGCCATAACCATGGTAGACCCGGACAAACCTGTTCAGGTTCTGGCCAAGGAAGGCTGGCATCCTGGCGTTCTAGGTATTGTGGCGGGGCGTATCATGGAACAAATCAGTCAGACAGTAGTGGTTTTGAATATTGAAGATGGCTTGGCTAAGGGTTCCGCTCGTAGTTTGGAATCTATCAATATCTTCCATGCCCTTGATGACCACCGAGACATCTTTACTGCTTTTGGAGGACATGCTGGAGCGGCGGGGATGACCCTTCCTGAAGAAAATCTTGGACGACTATCAGAGATTTTGTGTCATTATGTCTACGATAATGACATTGATACGAGTGCCAAAAATACGTTAAATTTAGACGAGGAGCTCCAGCTCAGTGAGCTTAGCTTGGATACCATCAAGAGCCTTGAAAAATTAGCACCTTTTGGTATGGACAATAAAAAGCCAGTCTTTTGGCTACATGATATTACCGTTACTCAAGCTAGGACTATGGGACAAAACGGAGCCCATCTTAAGTTTAAGGTTAAGCAAGGCAAGGATAGCTTTGATGTTGTCGCTTTTAACAAAGGTAATCTTCTTCAAGAATTCCAACAAGCTCAGGGTTTGGAATTGGCAGTGACCTTGTCTGTTAATGTTTGGAATGGTCAGACAACGCTCCAGCTCATGCTAGAAGATGCGCGTGTGGATGGTGTTCAATTATTTGATTTTCGATCAAAAAACATGTCACTGCCTGAAGGTCTACCATCGGTAGAAGAAGCAGCAGACACAGAGCCTGCGGTTGTCCTCAACACCCTACCTGAATCAGCGACAGAATTAAAAGAGTGGTTTGAAGGTAAAGATTTTCAGGCTATCTATTTTAAAAATAGCATTAAGGAAGCCTATTATCTGACAGGTTATGGAACAAGAGAGCAATTTGCAAGGCTCTATAAAACCATTTATCAATTCCCAGAATTCGATGTCCGCTATAAACTGGATGAACTCAGTCATTACCTTAAAATCGACAAGATTCTCCTGATTAAGATGATTCAAATCTTTGATGAATTGGATTTTGTGACTATTGATAATGGTGTTATGACAGTCAATAAAGAAGCTGAAAAACGTGTGATTGAGGACAGTCAGATTTTCCAAGATCTGAAACGACTCGTTAAGTTCCAAGAACTTATGGCTTTGGGAACACCACAGGAAATTTATGACTGGCTTTATAAGTAGGGGAGTCTGAATCCAAAGGATTCGTCTCGAAATGAGGGTTAGCATTTTCTAAATCTGAAGATTCATGCTATAATGGTATGTAAATATTTTTTTGGCGAAAAGCCTATAGGAAGAACAAATGAAATTAGAAGATTATATTGCATCTATTGAAAACTACCCTAAAGAAGGGGTTACTTTCCGTGATATTAGTCCTTTGATGGCTGATGGAAATGCTTATAGCTATGCTATCCGTGAAATCGTTCAGTATGCGACTGATAAGAAGATTGACATGATTGTTGGTCCTGAAGCGCGTGGTTTCATCGTTGGTTGTCCAGTTGCTTTTGAACTTGGTATTGGCTTTGCTCCAGTTCGTAAACCTGGTAAATTGCCACGTGAAGTGATTTCAGCAGATTACGAAAAAGAGTATGGTGTCGATACACTTTGTATGCATGCTGATGCAATCAAACCAGGTCAACGTGTACTTATCGTTGATGACCTTTTGGCAACTGGTGGTACCGTTAAAGCTACAATTGAAATGATTGAGCGCCTAGGTGGAGTCGTTGCTGGCTGTGCCTTCTTGATTGAGCTTGATGGTCTTAATGGACGTAAAGCTATTGAAGGTTACGATACTAAAGTATTGATGAACTTCCCAGGATAAATCTATCTATGAATTAACAAAAGGCCTTAGGGCCTTTTTAACTCTTTTAAAACAAAGGTGGCCTCTAAATATAGTTTAAAGCTATAGCTAACTAGAGAAAATATATATTTGATAACAATACCTCCCCGGTTTATAATATGAAGATAGAATAAATAAGGATGGAGATATTGTTATGCCTATAAAACTTGATAATAAGTTACCAGCTCTTGATGTATTGCGTTCGGAAAATGTCTTCATCATGGATGAGAACAGAGCTAGTAGCCAGGATATTCGACCAATGGAGGTCTTAATCCTAAATCTTATGCCAACTAAAGAAGTGACAGAAACTCAGTTACTACGTCTTTTGGCTAATACGCCACTTCAAATTAACGTCGAGTTTCTTTATATGGCTAGTCATAAGTCAAAAAATACACATGCCGAACATATGGAAACTTTCTATAAGACTTTTGATGAAATTAAGCATAAGTATTATGATGGTCTCATTGTAACAGGTGCACCTGTTGAGCAAATGCCATTTGAGGAAGTGGATTATTGGCAAGAATTAACACAAGTTTTTGATTGGTCTAAAAAGCATGTTTATTCAACCCTTCATCTGTGTTGGGGAGCTCAAGCAGGTCTTTATTATAAGCATGGAGTCGACAAGGTTCCATTGTCAGAGAAATTATCTGGAATCTATAAACAAACTGTTGACATGCCTGAAAACTTCCTTATGAATGGCTTTGATGATAGCTTTGTGTCACCACACTCACGCTATACTGAGGTTACGCTCGAGGATATTAAAGACAAGACGGATTTAGACATTGTTGTGTCAGGACCAGAGGTTGGTTTATCCATTTTAGCAAGTAAGAATCTTCGTGAAGTATATAGTTTCGGTCATTTTGAATATGACCGTGATACTCTGGCAAGAGAATACCGAAGAGATTTGGATGCAGGGATTAATCCAGACGTACCAGCAAACTATTTTCCAGAGGATGATCCAAGTCAGGAGCCTAAACTTCGTTGGAATCTTGCGGCATCTGCTTTCTTTAGCAATTGGATTAACTATGCGGTATATCAAGAAACACCTTATCGTTTAGAAGAGTTGGAAGACGATTTTTCATTCTACGGTTATTTGTAGTAGACATTCTCAAAAGACTTATGTGAGCGCATAAAGACTTTTGGGGTGTCTAGCTACTCTGAAAGGTAAATATGAGTTTTTTTGAACAGTATCGATCAGGCAATCTGGTCCTTCCTAATGCTTTATTTTTCCACTTTAAGGATATTTTCCCATCTGCGGATGACTTTCTCGTTTGGCAGTTTCTCTATCTACAGACGACAACTCAGATTGGAGAAGTAGCTTCTAGTCAAATAGCGCAAGCAACTGGAAAGACACCAACTGAGGTTAATAAAAGTATTACGACATTGACTGAGGCTGGACTCCTTGACTTCACGACTATTAAGGTTAATAATGAAATTGAGATGGTTGTAGATGCTTCACCTGCCTTGGCAGTTTTGGATAAGTTAGTGAGCAATGAAAAGACAACGACCGGGCCTGTCGTTGGTCAGCCAACAAATACACAGCTCATCAAGCAATTAACAGATGAGTTAGAACAAGCTTTGGGAATCTTGAATCCTATGGTTATCGAAGATTTAAACAAGGAAATCCAAGAAGAACATACTGATCCTGAACTTATCCGTGAGGCTTTGAAAGAAGCAGTATTTAACCGCAAGACAAATTGGAATTACATCAAAGGGGTTTTGCGTAACTGGAAATTGAGTGGTATTACGACGAAAATTCAAGTTGAAGAGCGTCGTTTGGAGCATCAAGGTAAGAAGCACCATCACCAAGTTTCGGATGACTTCAAAACAGGTATGGATGCAGCCCGTCAATTATGGGGTGGCCAATAATGTTAGGAAGAAAACGTGTTAATGAGGCTCTAGCTCTCATGGGGGAGATGTTTCCCAATGCTCATGGAGAGCTGGAGTGGGAAACTCCTTTCCAACTATTAGTTGCTGTTATTTTATCGGCCCAGACAACTGATAAGGCTGTTAATAAGATTACACCAGGCTTGTGGGCGCGTTATCCAGAAATTGAGGATTTGGCTTCGGCTAATCTTGATGACGTTGAGATGTGTTTGCGAACGATTGGTCTATACAAAAATAAAGCAAAGAACATCATCAAGACTGCTAGAGCTGTTTTAATGAATTTTGATGGACAGGTTCCGAAAACGCGTAAGGAATTGGAAAGTCTACCTGGTGTGGGACGAAAAACGGCTAATGTGGTTTTAGCTGAGGTTTATGGCATTCCTTCGATTGCAGTAGATACGCACGTCTCACGTGTTTCCAAAAGGCTAAATATCGCCCCAGAGGATGCTAGTGTAGAGGAAATCGAAGCAGAATTGATGAAGAAAATCCCAAAGAAGGATTGGATTATCAGCCATCACCGTATGATTTTCTTTGGACGTTATCATTGCTTAGCTAAGAATCCGAAATGCCAGACCTGTCCTCTTCAAAGTTATTGTAAGTATTATAAAGAAACAACTAAGAAATAAGCTGAAGAATGTGATTTTCTTCGGCTTTTTACAACTGTAAGAATTTGTTACAAACTAGTAACTTGACAAAAGTCTCAGGCTTTAAGAAAATAGAAGAAACGATTTAGAAGCAGGAGCGATTTAGTGAATGGCTGAATTCAGTAATGAAGAGTATCTGAGAGCCTTAGCTGATAATGGTGATAGAGAAGCAGCCAAAGAATATGAGCAAGCTTTGGATAATCGTATTTTTCAGTTGCAGATTTCATTGGCTCAAACGAGTGATCCACAGGGTCGTAGGGAAGTGCAAAAGCTCTTGGAACAAGAGGAAAAGAAAAAAAGGGACTACTTTCAAGAAAAAGAGGAAAAAGCTGTGAGCGAATTTAGACGTCGTAAAAATGAAACTACAAAGGGAAGAAAAGTTTCGAGTTTTGACAAACTCAAAGATCCTAAAATCATTAGATGGGTAATTGGAGTTGTTGCAGTACTTGCAGTGGTTATTCCTGTTGTTACCTTGATGTGGTATAGTAATAACCAAAAAGAGAGTGAAACAAATCCATGGAAAAATGGTCAGTTGGCAAAAAGTAAGGAAGCAGCTGCAGCATCATCTGATAATCAATCCTCTCAAGTTGATACCTCATCTTTGTCTGATCAACAGTTAGAAGACTGGGTTGTTTCTACCTATGCTAAAGAACAAGGTTCAACTGGAGAAAATTATAAAAATCTAGGTTGGAATGTTTATTCATGGACGGATGATGATGATAACCTAGTTTATGCTCAACTTTATGATGCCTATGGTAATGATGTTCTTCTTTTCCGTGTAGATAAGAAGGGACAACTTGAAGCCTATGGTGGTATTGACGGTTCAAGTGATTCTTGGGACGTCGTTTCAAAAAAATATACAACCGATTAATGAAACCATATAAAACATCTGATAATGGTGGTTGAGACTGTCTTTTGACAGTCTTTTTTGGTATAATTTTAAGTAATCGTGTATACAATTAAAAAGCCGACTGAGAAGATTTGGGGATGATAGTTCTGCAGAACTTTTTTAATGTCTTCAGGTTTTCAAGGATAGGTTAAATAAAGGAGAGTTGTCGTGTCAGACTATTTATCGGTCACATCCTTAACCAAATATTTGAAAATGAAATTTGACCGTGATCCTTATCTAGAGAGGGTATATTTGACGGGACAGGTTTCCAATTTTCGTCGCCGCCCGAGTCACCAATATTTTTCGCTTAAGGATGAAGGAGCTGTTATTCAGGCGACGATTTGGGCTGGAGTTTTCAAAAAACTTGGTTTTGAACTCGAAGAAGGTATGAAGATCAATGTCGTAGGTCGTGTCCAGATTTATGAGCCTAGTGGCTCTTATTCCATTATTATCGAGAAGGCTGAGCCGGATGGTATTGGAGCTTTGGCTATCCAGTTTGAACAGCTTCGTAAAAAATTGACTGCAGAAGGCTACTTTGATGATCGTCATAAGCAAGCGCTGCCTAATTTTGTCAAAAAAATCGGGGTTGTCACAAGTCCTAGTGGTGCGGTTATTCGAGATATTATTACGACCGTTAGTCGTCGTTTTCCAGGGGTAGAAATCTTACTTTTCCCTACCAAGGTTCAAGGTGAAGGAGCTGCACAGGAAATTGCTGAAAATATTCAAAAAGCCAATCAAAGGGATGACTTAGATTTACTTATCGTTGGTCGTGGTGGAGGTTCTATTGAAGATCTCTGGGCTTTTAACGAGGAAATTGTTGTTCAGTCTATTTTTGAGAGTCGTCTACCTGTGATTTCAAGTGTTGGTCACGAAACAGATACGACTTTGGCTGACTTTGTTGCAGATCGTAGGGCTGCTACACCTACAGCAGCGGCAGAACTTGCTACTCCAGTATCAAAGGCCGATACCTTGGTTTGGATTCGTGAAAGACAAAATAGAGCCTATCAAGCCTGTTTGAGACGTATACAGTACAATCAAGAACGTTTAGCTAAACTGTCACAATCTGTTGTCTTTAGGCAACCTGAGCGCCTTTACGATGGTTATTTACAAAAGTTGGATCGACTAACAACAAGGCTTGAAACCTTCGTGAGTCAAGATTTCGAGCGAAAGCAAAAAAAAGCGGAACTTTTGAAACAACGGTTACAAGGCTTAAATCTTCTGAGTAGTGTTCAGAACTATCAAGACCGTCGAGAGTCTTTGCAACGTTTATTGGTGACCACAACCAAGAACACCATTAATGGTAACCGTGTGAGATTAGAAAAGGCACAGGATGCTTTATTGTCTCTAGATACTAGCCGTATTGTTGCAAGGGGTTATGCCATTGTCAAAAAAAATGATAAACCTTTAACCAGTACCAAGAATATTACCGAAGGTGATCAATTAACCGTCCAAATGAGAGATGGAGAACTAGAAGTAGAGGTGAAAAATGTCAACTAAAAAAACATTTGAGGAAAATTTACAGGACTTAGAAGCCATTGTCACTAAGCTCGAAACAGGAGATGTTGCTCTTGAGGATGCTATTGCTGAGTTCCAAAAAGGAATGGCCTTGTCTAAAGATTTGCAGAAGACCTTGGAAGATGCTGAAAAGACACTAGTTAAGGTCATGCAAGCAGATGGTACAGAAACGGAAATGGATGCCTAATGAGCAAGCTAAATAAAATTGATGCGGCTATCCGTGATTACTACCAAAAAAAGAATCTTCCTGTATCAAGTGATTTAATCACTGCCATCCTTTATTCAGTTGATAGTGGAGGCAAGCGTATTCGTCCACTGATTTTCTTAGATTTACTTGAAGGATTTGGTTTAGAGCTTACTCCTAGTCATTTCGATGTTGCTGCAAGTCTTGAAATGATTCATACTGGAAGTTTGATTCACGATGATCTGCCGGCCATGGATGATGATGATTACCGTCGAGGACGTTTAACCAACCATAAGAAATTCGATGAAGCAACGGCAATCTTGGCTGGAGATTCTCTCTTTTTGGATCCCTTTGACCTTCTGGCTCAAACAGAGCTATCAGCAGAAATTCGAGTTCAATTGATTCAAGCATTGTCTCATTCCTCAGGAACCTTCGGTATGGTAGGTGGCCAGATGTTGGATATGAAGGGTGAAGGTCAGGAACTTGATTTGTCGCAACTGGCTGAGATTCATGAGCATAAGACTGGGAAGCTTTTAACCTTTCCTTTTGTGGCGGCTGGTATTGTTGCTCAAAAAGATCAAGAGGTTTTGGAAAATCTCCAAGAAGCTGGTCGTTTGATCGGCCTTGCCTTTCAAGTCCGTGATGATATTTTGGATGTGACTGCTGATTTCGAAGAACTTGGAAAGACACCTGGAAAAGATGTAGTAGCGGGGAAATCAACCTATCCGGCTCTTCTTGGTCTGGAAAAATCACATGCTATCCTCGAGGAATCACTCAATAAAGCGGAGGCTATTTTCCAAAATCTAGCTGAGAATCAAGGTTTCAAGAAAGATAGTATTATAGAAATCATAGAAAGGTTACGACTCCATGCCTAAGGAAAGAGTAGACGTCTTGGCTTATAAACAAAGCCTTTTTGAAACACGAGAACAAGCAAAACGTGGCGTAATGGCAGGTTTAGTTGTTAATGTTATCAATGGTGAGCGTTACGATAAACCTGGTGAAAAAATCGACGACGGTACAGAGTTGAAGCTTAAAGGTGAGAAGCTTAAGTATGTGAGTCGTGGAGGACTCAAACTTGAAAAAGCTTTGGAAGTTTTCAATCTGTCAGTTGAAGGTATGACGACCATTGATATCGGAGCCTCAACAGGTGGGTTTACTGATGTTATGCTTCAAAATGGGGCTAAACTGGTTTATGCTGTTGATGTCGGTACCAATCAGTTGGTTTGGAAATTGCGTCAAGATGAGCGTGTTCGTTCCATGGAGCAATATAATTTCCGTTATGCTGAACCTGTTGATTTTACAGAAGGACTACCGTCTTTTGCATCGATCGATGTCAGCTTCATCTCTCTTAATCTGATTCTACCGCCGTTGGCTAAGATATTGGTTGATGAGGGGCAAGTTGTTGCTCTTGTGAAACCACAATTTGAGGCAGGCCGTGAACAAATTGGGAAAAACGGGATTGTTCGTGAGAGCAGTGTCCATGAAAAAGTGTTAGAAACAGTGACTGCTTTTGCGGTTGACTATGGCTTTTCAGTTAAGGGGCTGGACTTTTCACCTATCCAAGGTGGTCATGGTAACATTGAGTTTCTCGCACACTTGGAGAAGACAAATTCTCCTCAAAATGATGCTCAAACCTCTATTAAGGAAGTTGTAGCACAAGCACACAAGGAGTTTAAAAAGAATGAAGAAGAATGATCGTTTGGAGTTAATCCGAAAGATTGTCCAAGAAAATAAAATTACGACTCAAGGAGAATTGGTAAAATTACTCCAAAATGAGGGATTAAAGGCTACTCAAGCGACTGTATCGCGTGATATCAATGAAATTGGTATTACCAAAGTACCAACTGAAGACGGTTCTTACATCTATGGGCTCTCAACTGCTCCTAGACGAGTAGGTGGAACCTCTGTTGCGACTCGTCGCTTGTTGCGCGTTGATCGTCAACATGCCTTTATGAATATCGTTGTTCAACCTGGGACAAGCCGCCTCATCAAGAAGATTCTTTTAGATGAGTACAAGCATTTGATTTTTAGTGTTATTGCTGATGATGATACCCTCTTTTTAGTGGCTCAGTCAGAGTTAGCAGCTATTGAACTACAGGGGCAAATCATTAAGTGGGTTGAAGACTAGGAGGGCCTATGCTTCTCGAAATTACGATAAAGAATTTCGCAATTATTGAAGAGATTTCTCTAAACTTTGAGAATGGTATGACCGTCCTTACTGGTGAAACAGGTGCTGGTAAGTCCATTATTATAGATGCTATGAATCTTATGTTGGGTGCTAGGGCTTCTAGTGAAGTTGTCCGTCATTCAGCATCTAAGGCTGAAATTCAGGGCTTCTTTTCAATCGAACAAAATCCTGCCTTGGTTAGTATCTTAGAAGATAATGGGATTCCTGTTGAGGATGAATTGATTATTCGTCGTGAAATCTTCCAAAATGGTAGAAGTGTTAGTCGCATCAATGGGCAGATGGTCAATTTAACGACGCTTAAGGCTGTTGGGCACTTCTTGGTAGATATCCATGGACAACATGACCAGGAAGAGCTTATGAAACCTGCTCTCCATATTACCATGCTTGATGCCTTCGGTGACAAGGAATTTTTCCAGACTAAGAAAGATTACCAGGAGTATTTTGACCGCTATCGTGAGTTAAGAAAAGCTGTTCTTGAAAAGCAGAAAAATGAGCAGGATCATAAGGCTCGAATTGAAATGTTAGCATTTCAGATTGCAGAAATTGAAGCAGTCTCTCTAAAATCAGGAGAAGATTTGGCTTTGATGCAGGAGCGAGACATGCTTCTTAATCATAAGCAGATTGCTGATACCTTAACAAATGCCTATGTTATGCTGGATAATGAAGATTTTTCAAGCCTTTCAAATGTCCGTTCTGCCATGAATGACCTCCAGTCTCTTGAAGAGTATGACTCTGATTACAAAGAACTCTCTGGAAATCTATCAGAAGCCTATTATGTTCTGGAAGATGTCACTAAGCAACTAGGTGATTTTTTGGATAATCTGGACTTTGATGCTGGGCGTTTACAAGAGATTGAACACCGCTTAGATACCATTAATGCCATTACTCGTAAATATGGTGGGACTGTCGATGACGTCTTGGATTATCTGGAAAATTCAAGTAAAGAATACAATCTTCTGACAGGAAACTCTAGCTCGTCAGATGCTATGGAACAAGAGCTTAAGCAACTTGAAAAGGACCTGCTTGCGTCTGCGGAGACCCTACAAACAGCACGCCATCAAATTGCTACGGCTCTTGAAGCTGAGATTAAGAACGAGTTATGCGACCTCTATATGGATAAGGCTGATTTTAAAGTCACCTTTACTAAGGGGAAATTTAATCGAGATGGTAATGAGCAGGTTGAGTTTTACATCTCAACCAATCCAGGTGAAAGCTTTAAACCGCTTGTTAAGGTTGCATCTGGTGGCGAACTGTCTCGACTTATGCTAGCCATTAAATCAGCCTTTGCCCGAAAAGAAGATAAAACTAGTATTGTCTTTGACGAAGTTGATACTGGAGTGTCAGGCCGCGTAGCCCAGGCTATCGCACAGAAGATTCATAAGATTGGAAGCCATGGTCAGGTATTGGCTATCAGTCACCTTCCTCAAGTAATCGCTATTGCAGATTATCAATTCTTTATTTCTAAGGAAAGTGATAACGAGACAACTGTATCCCGTGTTCGTCTCTTAACACCTGAGGAAAGGGTTCAAGAAATTGCTAAGATGTTGGCAGGTGACAATGTGACACAAGCTGCCTTGAGCCAAGCTAGAGCTTTGTTAAAGGTGGATGACTCTCTTTAGGAAAAGACTTGGGAAAAACTTTCCAGTCATGCTATAATAGAATAAAAATTTGTGTTAAGCGAGAAAATTATGAGTAAAATCAGAATTGTAACCGATTCGTCAATCACGATTGAACCGGAATTGGTTGAAAAGTACAATATCACTGTCGTTCCATTGTCAGTTATGGTGGATGGTGTTATCTATTCAGATAGTGACCTTCGTGAAGAAGGTCGTTTCCTGGAAATGATGAAGCATAGTAAAGAGTTACCAAAGACAAGTCAACCACCAGTGGGTTTGTTTGCTGAGACATATGAAAAATTGGTAAAAGATGGTGCAGAGCAAATTGTGGCTATCCATCTTATGCATACTCTTTCTGGTACATGTGAGGCTTCGCGTCAAGGAGCTAGTCTTTCAGGAGCAGATGTAACAGTTATAGACTCAGGTTTTACAGATCAGTGTCTCAAATTCCAAGTAGTTGAGGCTGCTAAACTCGCGCAAGCAGGGGCTAGTCTTGAAGACATTGTGGCACATGTAGAAGAAGTGAAAAGTAAATCTGAACTTCATATTGGTGTCTCTACCCTTGAGAATCTAGTTAAAGGTGGTCGTATTGGACGTGTAACAGGTCTTCTGTCTTCATTGCTCAATATCCGTGTCATCATGGAGTTGAAAGACTATCAGTTGAATACGATTGCTAAGGGGCGAGGAGCTAAGACTTTCACGAAATGGTTAGATTCTTATATTAATGGTATCAAGGATAAGGACCGCAAAGTGGCAGAGATTGGTATTTCTTATGCAGGGACACCTAATTTAGCACATGAACTGGCTGAAAAACTTGAGGTTTTGGGTGCTCCAATTTCAATCCTTGAGACTGGTTCCATCATTCAAACGCACACTGGTGAAGGCGCCTTTGCCGTAATGGTTCGTTATGAATAAGTGGAAAGAATCAGAATTAGTTAGAAGCCTTGCAGGCTTCTTCTTGCTTTTCCTATTATTTGTGGGGCTCTTCATTTTTATTGTACCAAGCAATCATCAGTCATCAAAGATTGCTGACAAGATAAGGTCTGAAAAAAATGAAAAGGTAACTTATGTGGCCATTGGAGACTCTCTTACTCAAGGTGTGGGTGATAGCAGTAATCAAGGAGGCTTCGTTCCTGTTTTATCTCAGGCCTTAGAGTCAGATTTTAATTGGCAAGTGACTTCTCGCAACTATGGTATCGCAGGAAATACCAGCAATCAAATCCTAAAGAGAATGCAGGAAAAGAAGGATATCCAAAGGGATCTTAAAAAGGCAAAATTGATGACTTTAACTGTTGGCGGTAACGATGTCATGCATGTTGTTAAGGATAATATCACTAATCTTAGTGTTGATACCTTCAACAAACCTGCTGTGGCTTATCAAAAAAGGCTGCGACAAATTGTTGAGCTGGCTCGTAAGGACAATAAAACATTGCCAATTTATATCGTTGGTATTTATAATCCCTACTATCTTAACTTTCCAGATATGACAGAGATGCAAACCATTGTTGATAATTGGAACCAGTCTACTGAAGAGGTGTGCAAAGAGTATGATAATGTGTATTTTGTTCCTGTAAATGATTTGCTTTATAAGGGAATTGATGGTAAGGGCGGTGTTACAAGTTCTGATGATACCTCTCAGTCTAGTAAATCTTCTCAAGAAAGCCTGAACGATGCTCTTTTTGAGGATGATCATTTTCATCCAAATAATACAGGTTATCAAATTATGTCAGATGCCATTTTGAAACGTATTAACCAAACAAAGAAGGAGTGGTCAGGTGAGTAAGATATGGAAGTGGCTATTTTTAGGACTCTTGGCCTTAAATCTAGCCTTAGTAAGTGTTGTGACATATAGAATCACGACTCCAGTGGAGACGACAAGTTCTGTATCCCTACCTAAGGGAGCAACTAAAATTGGAAAATATAGTATGACTAAGGATGAGCTTGACGCTGCTCTTACAGGCTTTGCCCAGGATTATTCGACTGATAAAATGCGTTTCAAGGTCAAGGTTACCAATTCTAAAATTGTTTTTGAAAGTAGCTATAAGGTTTTAGGTCATCCTGTTCCTCTATATGTCTATTTTACGCCGGTTGTTAGTGAATCAGGAGCAATTGTACTGCATGTTTCTGAGCTTTCAGCTGGAACCTTGAAACTGCCTGTTTCGGATGCCCTTAAGATGATTAAACGTTCGACTAACCTTCCTGATTACATCGCAATCGATAGTAAGAAGGGAAAGGTTACCCTAAATATTCAGTCTATGAAGAATGAGAAGGGGATAACAGCACGTGCTCAAAGCCTAGATTTGGTTAATGACCGTATCGAATTTGACATCTATAAGACAATAAATTAAAAAGCCTTTACTTTTTGCAAAAAAGCGATTAAATTAGCGTTTATTACTTGACCTCATAGGCCTTTTAGGATAAGATAATACTTGTTCAAGCGCTAAAAAAACTATTCGCTTAGAAATAAATTGGAGGATTGTTACAATGGCTAACAAACAAGATTTGATTGCTAAAGTTGCAGAAGCAACTGAGCTTACTAAAAAAGATTCAGCAGCAGCTGTAGATGCAGTTTTCGCTTCTATCGAAGAATTCCTTGCTGCAGGTGAAAAAGTACAATTAATCGGTTTCGGTAACTTTGAAGTACGCGAACGCGCTGCTCGTCAAGGTCGTAACCCACAAACTGGTGAAGCTATCTCAATCGCAGCTTCTAAAGTTCCTGCATTTAAAGCTGGTAAAGCTCTTAAAGACGCAGTTAAATAATGTAAAAACCCCTAAGATTTTAGGGGTTTTGATTTATACGAAATAAGTTAAGGAAATCTATGAAAACCATAACAGTGGTATTGATTTTTCTTTTGGTTTTTACTGTTATTAAACTATCAGGTATTGTTGCTATTAGCAAACTGATGAAGCCAAGTGAAGAACAAATTGAAGAAGCGCGTCAGAAACGTCTTCAAGCTGAAAAAGAGGGCAAGGACCTTTTTGAAGACTGGGATGAACGCGATGATGATGGTCTTGTCTAATAAGAGAATCCTCATCAAATAACAAAAAAAGTTTGGAAAATCTTCCAAACTTTTTTTATAGACTAGTCGATGTAGTGAAGTTTTCCTCGGAAGTCTTCAAGAGTTTCGTAACCTTTTTCTTCCATGATTTCTTTAAGTTCTTTAGTAATACGGTCAAAAATAGCGACACCTTCTTTTTGAAGGGCAGTACCAACTTGTACCATACTTGCACCACAAAGGATGTGTTCAAAAGCATCACGACCAGATTTTACACCACCAGTACCAATAATTTGGATTTCAGGTTTCAAACGTTGGTAGAAAGCATGAACGTTTGCCAAGGCAGTAGGTTTGATGTAGTCACCACCTATACCACCAAAACCATTCTTAGGTTTGATGACAACAGACTCATCTTCAATGTAAAGGCCATTACCAATTGAGTTCACACAGTTAACAAAGACAAGTGGGAATTGGTTGAAAACGGCAGCAGCTTGGTCAAAGTGCACAATATCAAAGTATGGTGGTAATTTCACACCAAGAGGTTTCGTAAAGTAAGAAAAGACTTCAGTTAGGATCTCGGTTGTTGTTTCAAAATCGTAAGCGATTTGAGGTTTACCCGGAACGTTAGGACATGAAAGGTTGAGTTCAACCAGCCCTTCATAGTCACTTTCTTGAACTTTTTTAAGAATGGTGTGTGTTTCCTCAGGTGAAAGACCAACGAGAGAAAGAAAATGATTTTTTGTATTTGGTTGCTTTTGTAATTCAATGACATAGTCAAGGTAGTATTCGAAACCCTTATTTGGCAATCCCATTGAGTTGATTGACCCAAGAGGTACATTCACATAACGTGGTTCAGGATTACCGGGACGGGCCTCAAGTGTTCCTGTTTTTGTGACAAATGAACCTGCAGCTGAAGCCTCAACCTCTGCCAATTCTTCCTTAGTCATACAATGAACACCAGCGGCATTCATAAGACAGTTAGCAAATGTAAACTGACCAACTTTTGTAGCAGTAGAAACCATAAGATCCTCCTTAAAGATCACAAAGTAAAATGTTACTATTTCATCTCATTTTAGCATGAAAAGGGGCCTAAAACAAGGAAATATTGGACGGGCTAAAGCCTCTAAAACGAAATTCTGATATCGTCTCTTTTTGCCAAGACAAGAAGCAATAGAATTTTACAGAATTTTTTGGATTTTGCTAGCTTTTTCAAGGTTTTTTGGGTAGAATAGATACAGTAAATGGGTTTAACCCAAAATAAAAAGGAGACACAACTAATGGTAAAATTGGTTTTCGCTCGCCACGGTGAGTCTGAATGGAACAAAGCTAACCTTTTCACAGGTTGGGCTGACGTAGATCTTTCTGAAAAAGGTACTCAACAAGCTATCGACGCTGGTAAATTGATCAAAGAAGCTGGTATCGAATTTGACCAAGCATACA
>OLNS01000019.1_pt1 | contig 134380 bp, 111 predicted proteins | sample 1673031 | NCBI WGS metagenome assembly OLNS01 (sample SAMEA3136748, study PRJEB25190) | human gut metagenome | biome: human gut; feature: human-associated habitat; material: faeces | place: Austria | collected 2013
CCGTCAGGGAATTGTAATTGATGGTGAAGGTTCAAAGGTTATTTGCAAAGACTAATTTAAACTTCCAGTTTGCTGCACTCGCTCCTAGCAGGGTTTGGGGCAGGCACGCCCCAACAAGAAGCCGTCCCAAAGGGGCAAGAATGGGGACTGCGGACGATTTCTTGGACCGTTACGCGGCCCTTCCCAGCGCGGAGCGGAACTCGGCCGGCGTGCGGCCGCCGAGCGCATCGCTGCGCCTCTCCGTATTATATCGGCCGATCCAGCCCCCCGAGCTCCTCGATGAAGCGGGCGGGGGTCCATTCCGACCAGTCCCTGCCGTGCCAGAACTCCTTCTTGAGCAGGCCGAAGAAGCCCTCCATCGCCGCGTTGTCCGGGCTGCAGCCCTTGGCGGACTGGATTGGCTACACTGATGTGGACAGTTCCGGGAGGGGCGCAAGAGACGGGAGGGCCGTGTACGCGTTCCTGCGCGAGGGCCGCGGGGAGGGACTGCCTGGGTACGGCGCCTGTCAACTCGGTCTACGTCTTTGATGACCGGGTCGTACTCAATATCAACTTCACGGATGATGCCAAAACGGTCACCCGTGAGGAAGTGTTCGGTTCGAGTGCTGTGGACAATGTTCCAACATGCTGGGATCGAACTCACTAGCCGGAATCACGCGGTACCCGTGACGCAGCAGCAGGTCGACGAAAACACCGTTGCCCGCGGTGAGCGTACCGCTAAAGGTGCCGTCGTAGATGTGACCCGCACCGCACGAGGGGCTGCGGTCCTGAAGGATGCACGCGACTATCTCTTCCGGTCCGCCTGCCTGCTCGCACATATCAAGCGTGCGCTGAGCACCCTGGCGAAACTCGCGATCGACCGAGGTACCCCCGCAGGTACGGACCTCGCCATTCACAATCTCGGACGGCTTGCGCGGCGTGGGCAGGCCGCCAAAGACCTCGGGGCACACCAACAAGACCTCAGTCCCCGTGCGTTCGCAGGCCTCGACCAACGCGCGATGATAGTTGTCGAGCCCGTTATACTTGCAGCTCTCGCCCATCAAGCAGGCGCTCACCACGATCTTCATTTCCATCCCTCTCAAGCAAAACGCCCCATTTGAGAAAGCTGCTCAAATGGGGCGTCGGCGTTTACTGGCTCGACCGCGGCTTTACTGTTGCTTGGGCATCAGCGGATTCTCGCGCGTGAGGAGGTTCATGAACTCCTCACCCGTGATGGTCTCCTTCTTGTACAGATAACGAGCCAGCTCATGGAGCTTGAACTTGTTCTCCTTGAGGATCTGCAGGGCGCGATCGTGCGCATCCTCAATCAGCTTAGCGACAATCGCGTCCACACGCTCGGCCGTACCAGGGGCGCAGGTGAGCGACGTGTCCTGATTGAGATACGCGTTCTGCACGGTACCGAGCGCCATCATGCCAAACTCGTCGGACATACCAAAGCGCGTCACCATGTTGCGGGCGAGCTTGGTGGCCTGCTCGATATCGTTGGCGGCACCGGTCGTCATCTCGCCAAAGATGAGTTCCTCGGCCGCACGGCCGCCGCAGTAGACGGCAAGCTTGTCCAAGACCTCCTGGCGTGTCGTCAGGAAGCGCTCGTCCTCCTCGACCTGCATGGTATAGCCAAGAGCACCGCTCGTGCGCGGCACGATGGTGATCTTGGTAACCGGCGCGGAACCCTTTTGGCGGGCAGCGACGATGGCATGACCGATCTCGTGGTAGGAAACGACCTGCTTCTCATGGTCGGAAAGCACCGTGGACTTACGCTGTTGGCCGGCAATGACGACCTCCACCGACTCCTCGAAGTCATCCTGGGTTGCACGCTTGCGACCCTCGCGAACGGCGCGCAGGGCGCCCTCGTTGATGATATTGGCCAGGTCGGCGCCCGAGGCACCGGGCGTGGCGCGGGCAATCGCGGTCAGATCGATCGGCGGCTCGGTCTTCACACTCTTGGCGTGAAGCTCGAGGATGTTCTTACGACCGGTCAGATCGGGCAACTCGACGGGAATGCGGCGGTCAAAACGACCGGGGCGCAGCAGCGCCGGATCGAGACTGTCGGGGCGGTTGGTTGCGGCAAGGACAACGATACCCTTGTGGTTATCGAAGCCATCCATCTCGGTCAGCAACTGATTGAGCGTCTGCTCGCGCTCGTCGTTGCCGCTAAAGCCGCCGCCATCACGCTTCTTACCGATGGTATCGATCTCATCGATAAAGACGATACACGGGGCCTTTTCCTTGGCCTGCTTAAACAGGTCACGAACCTTTGCAGCGCCGCGACCAACAAACATCTCAACGAACTCAGAGCCCGAAATACTAAAGAACGGAACACCGGCCTCGCCGGCAACAGCCTTGGCAAGCAGGGTCTTACCGGTACCCGGAGGGCCAACAAGGAGAGCACCGCGCGGCAGCTTGGCGCCGATCTCCTCGTAGCGCTGCGGCTTCTCCAGAAAGTCGACGACCTCCTTGAGAGACTCCTTGGCCTCTTCCTGGCCGGCGACGTCCTTAAAGGTCACGCCCACGTCCTTGGAGGCGATCACGCGCGCGCCGGACTTACCCAGTCCGCCGCCGCCAAAACCGCCGCCGCCAAAGTTCATCGACGGGCCGTCATCACCCATGGCCTTCTTCATGCGGCGGTTGAGCCACCAGCCGATCAGGAAGAAAATCGCCATGGGAAGGATGAGCGTAAGCAGGTAGTAGGTCATCAAACCCGAGTTTTTATCAGGAACGACCGACTCCAGCGAAGCGCCAGACTCAAGCACGCGATCGGTAAAGCCCGCATCGTTCGGCACACCGGTCGTCTTATAGGCGATGTTCTCGTCCTCGCCCTTCTTGGTGTAATAAATCGAGTAATCGTCCGTGTTGTACTCGACCTTGTCGACACTCTTCTTATCGAGCGCTTTGACAAACGTCGAGTAATCGGTCTTCGTAATCTGCTGCGTGTGACCGATGTTAGGGAACAGAACGGTCGAGAGCACGAGGTAGACGACGAAGGCGATGAGCACGTAGAGAATCATATTCCGTCTACGTTTGTTGTCATCCATCTCCATCTGCTTGAACTCCATCTACTGGGGTTGATAATGCTAACTAGAATACCCAACCCGGCCGGCGATAAACCGACGCCGGGCACGAAAGGATAGAGATGGCATCACTGGAAGTCGGCAAGGTTCAAATCTATACGGGCAACTGATCGCGATGAAACCCGACACCACAGAGCTCATACTGACCAGCCGCGGCCTGCTGCCCCTCGCTGACCTCGCCGACCTGGTCACCGAAATGCGCCCCGTCAAACACTACTTCGACGAAGGCCTCCTAGCCCGCCAAGGCATCGAATACTAATTGATCCGAAGGGGACGAAGAGAAACGGATCGTCGACATCACGACGGAGAGCAATGATCCGTTTTCCTCCACCCCAAGGGATCATTAGGCGGTGGCGCGGCCTAGCCAGTTGCCGCTGTGGTGGTAGATGGTGAACATCGTGGCCGTAATGAGCCAGGTTACGGGGTAGACCAGTAGTAGATGCTCGAGCGACGGATCGAAGGGCATGATCGCAAACACCCAGATCACCCTCAAGACAACGGTGCCAAAGATGGTGAGCATCATAGGCTGCAGACTCACGCCGGCGCCGCGAATGGAGCCCGACGCGTTCTCGATAATCGAGAAGATCGCGTAGAACGGCGCGATGAAATGAAGAATCGTCGTGGTGTACGCCGAAATCGAAGCATCGTCGACAAACAGACGCGACAACGGACCCGAGAACACCAGCAGCACGGCAGACAGGCCACCAATGAGCATAAACGACAGCACGAGCGACGTATGGTAGCCCTTGCGCATGCGCTCGTAGTTGCGCGCGCCAAAGTTCTGTGCCGAGAACGTGGTGATCGACACGCCGAGCGCCTCGGTAACCATCCAGATAATGCCATCCAGGCGCCCAGATAGACCCCAAGCAGTCGTGACATCGGCGCCAAACGAATTAACCGACACCTGGATCAACACGTTCGAGATCGAATAGGCAGCCGATTGAAAACCGAGTGGCAGACCACACGAGATCATACTCTTGCAAATACCGCGATCGATGCCGAGCTTAGACAGCGAAAGACGCCATGCGCCCGGAGCGCGCATCATGCGCAACACGACCATCGTTGCATTGGAGCAAATGGTCAGCGCCACTGCGATGCCGCAGCCCAGCGCCTCCATATGCAACACAGCGACAAAGATGATATCCAGCACCACGTTAACCAGGCAGCCAGAGGCAATGATCACAGCGGGGCCGCGCGTGTCGCCCACGGCACGCAGCAGTGCGGTTCCCATATTAAGCAGCAGTGCCGCAACCATCGCGGCAAAATAACAGCGAGCATAGGCCACGCCCTCGGCCAATAGTTCATGCGGCGTGTTCATAAGCACCAGCATGGGCTCAACGAACACTATGCCAAGAATCGAGAAAACGATACCGCCCACCAGCGCGAGCGTCATGGCTGTATGGACCGAACGACTCAGTCGCTCATCATCGTGCTGACCAAAATACTGACCGGTAATGACCGCGCAGCCGGCGCCGACGCCAACGCAAAAGCCAATGCAGAGCTCGGTGAGCACCATCGTAGCTTGAATGCCACCTAACGCGAGCTTGCCGCCAAACTGACCGACGATATAGGTACCGATAAGCGTGTAGGCCTGCTGAAAAAACGAACTAAAAAAGATGGGAACGCACAGCGAAAGCAGCTGCTGCCAAATAACACCCTGCGTTACATCGATAGCCGTAGATTTCTTAGCCACACGCCCTCCCCAAAAGCGTACGTCAACCGACAAAACAGTAATTGAAGACCTAAGCTAATAGCAGCTTAGCACCGACCGACGTCGACCGAAACACCCCGAGTCAGAGCCCGGTGCAAACTATCTGCCTAGTGATACAGCCCCGGCTGGTAGTGATACTCGTTGCTCACGTGCGGGCACAGCTGCCAAAAGGCGACGGCACTCGCCGCGGCCACGTTGAGCGAATCGACCCCGTGCGCCATCGGAATACGCACGGCTCGGTCGCAGCCCGCGATAGTCTTGGCGCCCAGGCCGGCACCCTCGGTGCCCATAAAGATCGCCAGGCGATCAACCTCCTGCAGCGCAGGATCGTCCAGCGAAACGGAGTCGTCCGTCAGTGCCATCGCAGCGCACGAAAAACCGGCTTCGTGCAGTGCCGCCAGGCCATCGTGCGGCCACACACGAGCCTCGCTGCCAATACGCGTCCACGGCACCTGAAACACCGTGCCCATGCTCACGCGGGCCGAGCGACGGTACAGCGGGTCGCAGCACGTCGGACTGACCAAAATACCGTCGACATTGAGCGCGGCGGCCGAGCGGAAAATCGCACCCACGTTCGTGTGGTCGACAATACCCTCGAGCACGCACACGCGCACCGGGCGCTCCCCCGCCGCCTCGACGACGCCACCCAAGAACTCATCAACCGGAATCTGCCGCGGGCGACGAAACGCCGCGAGCGCACCGCGCGTCACGTTAAAGCCCGTCAGCTGCTCCATGAGTTCCATGGAAGCCACGAACACAGGAACCGGACCTGCGCCCTCGCGCACAACCAGGCGCTCAAACAGCGGCATCATCTGGTCGAGCCAGCGTTCGCCCAAAAGAAAGCTCACCGGCTCGTATCCGGCACGCACCGCGCGCTCAATAACCTTGGCACTCTCGGCGATAAAGATGCCCTTTTGCGGCTCTAGCACGCAGCGCAGCTCACGCTCGGTCAGTCGCACGTAGGCATCGAGCCGCTCGTCCTCGAGCGAATCAATTCGCAGAACCTCAACGGCATCAGTCATAGCAGCCTGCCCGCACCCTTCTTTACAGCACATCTATACCAAACGAGGCGACGCTAAGCGCCGCCCCATACATTCAATCAACCCAATAATACCGTTCACGCCAGGCGATTTACGCCTCAACGCGACGATACGTCACGAACTCATAATCGACACCCTCGTCGCCCTCGCCCGAGGCAATCGTGGCAACACCGCCACGCCACGCAATCTCCCACGCGGGATCGGCGTCCAAATCGGGAAAGTACGTGTCCACGGCATGAGTGCAATGGTTGTGCGTGACCTCGGCCTCGGCGCAATACGGCAAAAACTGCCGATACGCCTCGCCGCCACCGATCACCCAGGCAACGGGCTCATCGGCAACCGCGGCGAGCGCCTCGTCGATGCTATGCACCACGTCGACGCCCTCGACAGCAAAATCCTCGTCGCGGGTAAGCACGATATTGCGACGGTTCTTGAGTGGACGCCCACCGGGAAAACTCAGCAGCGTCTTGCGCCCCATGATGACCGGGCAGCCCTTGGTGCAGGCCACAAAATGGCGCATATCGGCGCGATTGGACACCACCATGTCGCCCTCGCAACCAATGCCCCAATCGTCACACACGGCAACGATAGCAGATAGCTTACACGTCATGAGCACCACCTACACCGCAATGGGAATGTTCTTGACCTGCGGGCCGTGCTCATAGCCCTCGACGATCAGGTCATCAGTCGTAAACGCGTAAAAATCATGCACATCGGGGTTAAGCGTTACCTTGGGCGCCGCAAACTGCGGGCGCTCGATAAGCTCACGGACGATATTGACATGACGGTCGTAAATGTGGGCATCGGCAATCACATGCAGCAGCTCACCCGGAATCATATCGACCGACTGCGCGACCATCATGAGCAGAATGGCGTACTGGCACACGTTCCAGTTATTCGCGGCCAAAATGTCCTGACTGCGCTGGTTGAGAATCATGTTGAGCGTGGGCTTGTCGTCCTGCGGGCGCTGCGTGACGTTATAGGTCACGCTGTAGGCGCACGGATACAGGTGCATCTCGGACAGGTCACTAAACACATACGTGTTGGTCATGATGCGGCGGCTGTACGGCGTGTGCTTAAGATCGTACAGCACACGGTCCATCTGATCAAAATCGCCCTCGGCGTAATGGCTCTTCTGGCCAATCTGATAGCCGTAGGCTTTACCGATGGAGCCAGTCTCGTCGGCCCACTCGTCCCAAATATGGCTGTTGAGGTCATGGACGTTATTAGACTTCTTTTGATAGATCCACAGGATCTCGTCCATCGCAGACTTAAGAGCCGTGCGGCGCAGCGTAAGCGCAGGGAACTCCTCGCGCAGGTCGTAGCGCGCCGTGACGCCAAAGTTTTTAATGGTATAGGCAGGGGTGCCGTCCTCCCACACCGGGCGGACCTTTTGGCCCTCGGTGGTGGTGCCATGGTCCAAGATATCGCGGCACATGGTTACAAACTGTTGATCAGCCTTGCTCATTGACCCTCCTGTCAGTCGCCTACAAGCAAGATTTATTGTAGCCCAGGCGCACGCGGCCCCACAGCCCAAACATAAGCCCTCATTTTCTGACATATGACGGAAATTCCTTGCGCAAATCGGCACGTTCGCTATTCTATTGTTGACATATGTCAGATAAGGAGTGCGCATGGCAGGAAGACGCGAAAAATTGCGCCGTGTTGGGATCATCCCCGAATATCGCGGCTTTACCCCAGACGGCCTTGCCAGCGGAGACGCCATCGATATGACAGTCGACGAGCTCGAGGTCCTGCGCCTATGCGACCTGGAAGGCCTTAACCAAGAGGCAGTCGCCCAGCACATGGGTATTGCCCGCGCCACGGTGGCGGCAATCTGCAGCCGCGCGCATCGCAAGGTGGCAAACTCGTTGGTCAATGGACGGGCGATTGTCATCGAGGGCGGCAATATCGCATACTCCCCCATCACCACGACAACGGCCGTATGGCCAGCAAAGGAGGTCGACACCATGAGGGTGGCAACCACGTACGACAACGGCAACATCTTTATGCACTTTGGCCGCAGCGAGCAGTTCAAGATCTACGACATTCAGGACGGCAAGGTGCTCAACGAGCAGGTCGTGGGCACCGGCGGCACCGGTCACGGCGCCCTGACGGGCCTGCTCGCCAACGGCGGCGTGGACACGCTCATCTGCGGCGGCATCGGCGGCGGCGCTATCAACGCGCTGGCTCAAGCCGGCATCACGGTATACGCAGGCGCCCAGGGCAGCTGCGACGCTTGCGTCGAGGCACTTATCGCCGGCACGCTCGCACAGAACGGCGAGGCCACGTGCGGCTGCCACGGCCATGACCACGAGCACGCCCATGAGCACGGCGAATCCTGTGGTTGCCACGGCCATCACGAGCACGAGGGCCACGAGGGCTGCGGCTGCCACTAACGGCACGGCACCGCGAACTCGGGGCGCGACGCTGAACGCAACCCAACAATCAAAGCCTACAACAAAGGCCACCCGGTAGCTTCCGAGTGGCCTTTGCCATATCAAGCTGGAATTACAGCACTATTTTTTATTGCGCATCTGCGCTTCCATCTGGCGCAGCAGGTCCATATCGGACTTAGGGCCGCCCGTTCCCAGACCGCCCATGCCGCCCAGACCCATAGCGTCCAGGCCAGGGATATTGGGCATGCGCATCTTCTTGCCCTTCTTACCCTTTTTGCCCTTCTTGCCACCAGCCTGTGCCTGATTGGCCATCGTGCGCATGCGGCCCATCATCTTATTCATCTCGCCCCACTGCTTCATAAGGCTATTGACCTCGGTGGGGGTTACGCCGGCTCCCTTGGCAATGCGGGCGCGGCGCTGGCCGTTAATGATGGAAGGACGCAGACGCTCCTCCTTGGTCATCGACATGATGATGGCCTCGTTCTTGTCGAAGATGCCCTCGTCCAGGTTGCCGCCCATCTGGTTAAGCGCACGCTGGCCGCCGGGGAGCATGCCCAGGATGCCCTTCATGCCGCCCATCTTCTTGACGGCCTTCATCTGGTCGAGCATGTCGTTCATGGTGAAGCCCTCGCGCAGCATACGCTCGGCAGCCTCGAGCTGCTCGGCGTCGGCTGCCTCCTGGGCCTTCTCGATGATGCCGACAACATCGCCCATGCCCAGAATGCGCTTGGCCATACGATCGGGATAGAACGGCTCCAGCGAATCGGGTTTCTCGCCCATGCTCACGAACTTGATGGGCTTACCGGTCACCTGGCGCACGGAAAGCGCGCCGCCGCCACGGGCATCGCCGTCGAGCTTGGAGATGATCACGCCGTCAAAGTCGGTGCGCTCGGCGAAGGTCGAGACGACGTTGACAATATCCTGGCCGGTCATGGCATCGACAACCATCAGCACCTGATCAGGCTTGACGGCCTTCTTGATGTCCACGGCCTCCTGCATCATCTGCTCGTCGATCTGCAAACGACCGGCGGTATCGACGATGACCACGTCGCGCAGGTGGTCGACGGCCTCCTGAATGGCGCCCTTGGCGATGTCGACCGGGTGTGCACCGTCGCCTCGGAAGACCGGGACACCGATCTCTCCGCCGAGCGTGGCAAGCTGGTCGGCAGCGGCGGGACGGTAGACGTCGCACGCGGCGAGCAGCGGCGAGCGGCCCTGCTTCTTGAGCAGGTAGGCCAGCTTTACGGCTGCCGTAGTCTTACCGGAGCCCTGCAGGCCCACGAGCATGATGACATTGGGAATGCGGTTGCTAAAGACGAGTTTGCTCTCGGTGGAACCGAGCATCTCGGTGAGCTCGTCGAGCACGATCTTGACGACGTTTTGCGCCGGCGACAGCGACTCCATGACCTCGGCGGTCATGCAGCGCTCCTTGGTCTTGGCGACAAACTCCTTGACGACCTTAAAGTTGACGTCGGCCTCGAGCAACGCCATACGAATATCGCGCATGGCAGAGGTGATATCGGCCTCGGTCAGTTTACCCTTGCCGCGCAGGCGGTCAAATGTGTCGTTGAGGCGATCGCTCAGAGAATCAAACACTAGTCACTCCTTAGTTGGACTCGCCCACCAGGGCGCGGCAGAAATCTTTGGCATTAAACTCCTGCAGGTCATCGACCTGCTCGCCCACGCCGATGCGCAGGATGGGAAGCTTGAGCTTCTCGGCCACGGCCATGGCGATACCGCCCTTTGCCGTGCCGTCGAGCTTTGTCATGATAATACCGTCCAGGCCAAGCGCCTCGTTAAACTCGAGCGCCTGGTTGAGGCCGTTTTGGCCCGTTGCGGCATCGATCACGAGCACGACATAGACGGGCATGGGGCCGGCGGCCATATTGGCGGCGCGCTTGCGGGTCACATTGACCACCTTGGCAAGCTCGCGCATGAGCTCGGGGCTCGTGTGCAGACGACCGGCGGTATCGATGAGCACCAGGTCGCTGCCGCGCTTGTCGGCCTCGTCGAGCACGTCGTAGCAAACACTTGCCGGGTCGGAGCCGCGGTCGCGCTTGATGACGGGGACGCCAGCGCGCTGGCCCCACACATCGAGCTGCTCGATAGCGGCAGCGCGGAAGGTATCGGCCGAACCGATCACGACGTTCTTGCCGCGGGAGGCCATAGCGCTCGCGATCTTACCGACCGTCGTGGTCTTGCCGGCACCGTTAATGCCCACAAACAGCACGCAGCTCGGCGTATCGGAGAACGGATCGCGCTCGATGGGCACAAAGTGCTGCTCGAGCTGCTCGGCCAGGGCGCGACGGAGTTGCGGGGCGGTCTTGAGGTTCTTCTTGGCCGCGGCATCGCGCAGGTCATCGGAGACCTTGATGGCAACCTCGGCGCCCATGTCACCCATGACGAGGGTGTCCTCAAGGTCCTCCCAAAAGTCCTCGTCGACCTCGCCGCCAAAGTAGAATACCTCGTTGAGGGCCTCTCGGCTGCGCTCAAGTCCGCGCGAGAGAGCATCAAAGAATCCCATTATGCATTCACGACCTTTCCGGTTTCGCGATCGAGTTTTTGCGAGACGACGCGACTGACGCCGTCGGCTTGCATCGAGACGCCATAGAGAACGTCAGCGTCCTCCATAGTACGGCGCTGATGCGAGATAACCAAGAGCTGCGTATCGGAACGCAGCACATCGAGGGCTCCGATGAGCTTGGACAGGTTAGCGTCATCAAGCGCCGCCTCGACCTCGTCCAGCACATAGAATGGAACCGTGCGCGTGCGGTACACGGCAAAAAGCAGGGCGAGCGCCGTCAGACTCTTCTCGCCGCCCGACATGAGCATCATCTTGGTGATGCGCTTGCCGCGCGGCTGCGCCACGACCTCAATACCCGTCTCGGCAGGATGCTCGGGATCGGTCATCTCCAGATGAGCCTGGCCACCCGGGAACAGCATGGCGAAGATCTCGCGGAAGTTCGCATCGACCTTCTCAAACGTCACCAGGAAGGCCTTCCGCATCTTGCGATCAATGGCCACCGTGATCTTGGTGAGCGCCTTGCGCGCGCTCTCCAGATCGGCCAGCTGTTCCTCGATGTAGTCGGCGCGGCGCTTGAGCTGCTCGTACTCCTCCATGGCAACTTGGTTAACGGGACCAAGGTTGTTGATCTGGCGCACAAGCTGGTTGAGTTCGCGCTCGGCGGCATCGCGGTCCGTGGGCGCCGGAAGCATGAGCGCTTCCTCGAGTACCGTGGTGCCATCGGCGGTAATGGCCTTAATGGCGGCCTCTACCTGCACCTCGAGCTTGCCACGCGCGACCTTGAACTCGTTTTGCGTGGCGGAGGCGGTATCGACTCGCTCCTTAGCGCGGGCAACCTCTGCCTTGGCATCCTCAATGGTCTTCTTGAGCGAAGCGGAGTCCGCCTCCTCCAGAGAGGCCTGGTCACGCAGGCGCGCTGCCCAATCCGACGCGCGCTCCAGCAGGGCCGAATAACGCTCGTGCATGGGATCAACGCGCAGGCGCAGCAGCTCGAGCGAGCGCGAAGCCTGGCGTGTTCCGCGGATACGACGGTCGATGCCCTCAAGACGATGCTCCAGATCGGGCACGCGGCCCTTCAGCGAACGCAGGCGTTCGCTTGTCTGGGCTAGGCGAACCTTGGCGTCGGCGAGCTTGCCGGCAGCCTCGGAATCGTCACGGCGAACGCGGTCGAGTTCGTCGTTGGCCTCGGCAATCTGCAAGCCCAGATCGCTTGCCTGTGCACGGGCCTCGTCACGCGAACGGGAGAGCTCGTCCACGCGCGGGCGCGCGGCGCGAACGGCCTCGGCGGCCTGCTCGCGACGCTTGGAGATACGCACGCGCTCGACCTCGGCATTGTTGGCGCTTTGCTCCAGACGGCCGATCTCGGACAACAGGGAGCGGCGCTCGCCCTCAAGGCGAGCAATCTCGCCGGCGGCATCGCCCTCGGCGGCACGTGCCTCCTCGACGGCCGCATTGGCCTCGACGACCTGATCCGACACATGCTCAAACACAGCAGCCAGATCGGGCTCCAGGCCCTCCAGCTCGCGAATACGACGCTTGCGCTCCAGGGCACCCGACGCCTCGCCGGCATCGAGGCCCACGCGCACAAGGCCGCCACAGCTTACGCGGGCGCCATCGGGGGTCACATAGGTCACACCGTCAATGACAGGCGCAGCCAGCGCGGCAGCCAAGTCATCGACCACGTAATAGCCACCGAGCAGCGCCTCGACAATCGGGCCATAACCGGCACGCACGGAAAGGCGATCGACCAGACGCGAACCGGCAGCGCCCTCGGCGGCAGCAGAGCCGCTCACGCCGCGCGCCACCAGCAGCGCCTCACCCGAGGCCTTCTTTTGGTCCAGAGCCGCACGACCGGCACGCTCAAGCGTGGCGGCGTCATCAAACAGCAGGGCATCGATATCGCCGGCAAGCAGCTGCTCGACCAGACCCTCGAGTTCACGAGGGGCCTCGAGCACATCGCCCAGACGGCCTGAGACATCATCGCCCAGTGCGCCCATCAGACGACTCACCAGCGGCGAACTGTCTGCCATGCGCGCATCAAGCTTCTTTTGGCTGGCAAGCTCCGAGCGCACCTCGGACAGCTTGTTGCGCGCCTCACTCTCACGATTACGCAAGTCCTTCAGGGCCGCGCGTGCCGTCTCGGTGGCCTCACGCGCATCGACCTGAGCCCGGCGCGCTTCCTCAAGAGCGCCCTCAAGCTCCTCGGCGCGGTCGCGACGGCTCTCGAGCGAGGCCGTGACCTCCTCGAGCTGCTCGTCAATCTGCTCCAGGCGCGAGGCATACATGTTGTCCTCGACCTCGGCATTGCTCAGCGAGTCCTTCACCTTGGCGAGCTCGAGCGCGGCGTTATCGGCCACACGCTGCACATCGCGCTGCTCACGCGTGAGCTGCGAAATCTGATTGTCGAGCGCAACGCGACGCTCGTGGAGCTCAGCGGCGGCTGGACCAGCGGCGTCAACGTCCTCCTGGGCCTGCATATGCGCACCGGTCACTTCCTCAAGCTGCGCACGCGCGTCCTCGAGCTCCTCGACCACGCGACGACGCTGATGCTCGGAGCTCGAAATCTGCCCGCGCATGTCAGACAGGCGCGACACCATGTTGTGGCCCTTTTCCTCAAGCAGACGCATGTCGGAGTTAATGCGGCCGACCACATCTTGCATATGACGGCGCTGCTCGCCCAGGTCGCCCACAAACAGGCCCTTTTCCTCGAGCATGACCTGAAGCTTCTCGAGCTCGCGCTCCTTTTCGCTCATGCGGTACTGCGCAAGCTCCAGCTCGGCAGCACCTTCCTTGGAGCGGCTCTCCAGGTCGTTCCACTGCGACTGCAGCGAACGCAGCTCGTCAACGGCCAGCATCTGCGTAAGCTCGTTCGCGCGCGAGGACAGCTCTTTGTACTTGCGCGCGCGATCGACCTGACGCTCCAGCGGTCGCAGCTGACGGGCGATTTCCTTATTGATGTCGCGGGCACGCGTCAGGTGCTCGTCCATCGACTTAATCTTTTTGAGCGCGCGCTCCTTGCGGCGCTTGTGCTTGGAGATGCCGGCGGCCTCCTCGATGAGGGCGCGACGCTCCTCGGGGCGGCTCTGCAAAATGGCGTCGAGCTTGCCCTGGCTGATGATGGAATGCGTATCCTTGCCCAGGCCCGAATCGTGCAGGATGTCCTGAATGTCCATCAGGCGGCACGGACTCGAGTTGATGAGGTACTCGCTTTCGCCCGAGCGATACATACGACGGGTGATGGCAACCTCGTCAAAATCAACGGGCAGCATATGGTCCGAGTTATCGAGCACCAGCGTGACCTCGGCGACACCCACCGGCTTGCGCGCTGACGAGCCAGAGAAGATGACATCCTCCATGGCCTGGCCGCGCAGCTGCTTGGCGCTCTGCTCGCCCAGGACCCACAGAATCGAGTCAGAGATGTTCGATTTTCCCGAGCCGTTAGGACCGACGATGACGGTCAGGCCCGGCTCAAACGTCATATGGGCGCGGTCGGCAAACGACTTGAACCCTTTGAGCGTGAGGGACTTGAGATACACGGTTCCTCGCTTACACGTGCTTCTTGTTCAGAATCACGCCGTTGGTGGTGTAACCCATGCGGTCAAGCGCTTCGAGCGCGGCGGCTCCCTCGGCTTCCTTCTTTGAGGAGCCGGAACCGCGACCCTGGCGAATACCATCGATCAAAACCACGGCGGTAAAAGTGGGCGCATGCGCCGGACCCTCGGAGCCAACGAGCTTGTACGCCGGAGGTTCGTGACCGTCGGCTTGCACGCACTCCTGCAAAAACGACTTGGGATTCGCAGGATGCTCGGCACGCTCGGAAGCCAAATGCGGCTTAAGCGTACGGTGAATGAACTCCGCCGCCGCATCCCAGCCGGCATCCAGGTACAGCGCGCCCACGAGCGACTCATAGACGTTCTCGAGGGCCGAATGCAGGCCGCGCGCACCGGTACCGGTCTCGGAGGCACCAAAGATGATGATGTCGTCGATGCCCAGCTCGTGAGAAACCTCGGACAGCGTAGCGCCCGAGACAAGCGACACCTTCAAGCGCGTGAGCTTGCCCTCGTCAAACTCCGGATAGGACTCAAACAGGGAGCGTGCGACCACAGCGCCCAAAATAGAATCGCCCAAGAACTCAAGGCGCTCATAGCTGGCAGAAACCGGCTGGCCCTCGACTGCCGAGGGATGCGTAAGCGCCGCGCGCAGCAGCACCTTATTGTTGAACTCGTGGCCCAGGATTTCCTGGGCGCGCGTAAGTCGTTCGGATAAAGCCAAGACTTAGGCCTCCTTGGCGTTTTCGATCGCGTCGACGGCGTCGGCGACAGAGTTGAGCGAGAGCAGAGTCTCGTCATCGATCTCGAGGTTGAATTCGTCCTCGATAGCCGTAACCAGCTGTAGGCGCTCGAGCGAGTTGGCATCGAGGTCGTCAAAGGTGGTCTCATCGCTAATTTCGGCAACATCGACGCCCAGAACGTCAGCAGCGACCTCGGCGATCTTGTCGAAGATTTCGGAGCGGTCCATAGCGCTTCCTCTCATAGTGCATGAATACCAAAAGAATGGTACCGCCCGGGCGGTACCAAGACACGGTTCTGATTCTACCCCACGACGTGCACCGCGAAGCACATAACAGCGCTCTAACTCGCTCTTATAAAACGATACCGTCCATAGAGTTGGCGACATTCTCGACCAGCCCGGCGCGCACGGCTTCGGCCGCCGCGAGCGTACCGTTTTTGACAGCCTCGATTGAGGTGGCGCCATGGCCGATCAGGACCACGCCGCGCAGGCCCAAAAGAATCGCGCCGCCCTTGGCGTCGCCCGAAAGTTTGGCTTTAATCTCGCGCATCTGCTTTTTAATGAGCAGCGCGGCAATCTTGGTGCCGAGCGAAGACATAAAGACACCCTTGAGCTCCTGCAGCAAAAACTTGGCAGCGCCCTCGGTGGCCTTGAGCGCAATATTGCCCGACATACCATCGGCAACGACGACATCGAAGTTGCCTGAGGTGAGGTCGGTGCCCTCGCAGTTACCAACAAAGCCGGGAACGGCGGCCTTCATAGCAGGGAAACAGGCCTTGGTAAAGTTAGAACCCTTCTCGTCCTCGGTGCCGTTGGCAAGCAGGCCCACGCGAGGATGCTCGATGCCCAGGACGACGCGGGCATAGGCGCTGCCCATCTGGGCAAAACGCACCATATCGTCAACCTCGACATCGGGGTTGGCACCCATGTCGCACAGCACCGTCAGACCGCCGGCGCGATTGGGCAGCGCATTGGTCAGACAGGGGCGCACCGGCTGCTTCTTGCCTTCGGCCTGATACCTAAACGGCGTCACGTAGGCGGTGGCAGCGGCGGTCATGGCACCGGTCGAGCCGGCGGAGAAGAACGCATCCGCGTTGCCCTTCTTAATGGCGCGGCAAGAAAGCACGATCGACGACTTACGCTTGGTCATCACGGCGCGAATGGGATCGTCATCCATGGCGATAACGTCAGGTGCCTCAAGGGCCTCAACACGTGCATGGGAAGCTGCAAAGGGATTGACGATTTCGGCGGGGCCAGCTGCCAAGACCTCGATATCGGGATCGGCGGCAAGCGCAGCCTCGATACCATCGAGAACAACCTGAGGTTTCTCGTCTCCGCCCACAACGTCTACACAAACGCGAACGTTACTCATATACATGCTCCTTATACAAAAATGGCCGACTCATTGAGCCGGCCATTGTGGTTCCATTTGGAACGGCATCGCATCCAGAGTATACCGTTACTCGGTAACGATAACCTCGCGGTCCTTGTAGAAACCGCAGCTGGGGCACACGTGGTGCGGAAGCTTAACAGCGCCGCAACGGGGGCACGTGGACTGAGCCGCAGCCGAGATCTTCATGTTGGCGGAACGACGGGTGTGAGTGCGGATACGACCCTGCTTTTGTTTAGGTACGGGCATAGTGACCTTCCTTATGAACTATCCAGTGTGGCGATTACGCGCAAGTAGCGATACTACCACAATTTTACTCATCAAGCTTGAGATTCTTCAATGCTGCAAATGGATTTTCCGTGGCAGCGGCCCATTCTGCCTCTGCCTGGGCGGCGCAATCGCATTGCTCGACGTTGAGATTGCAACCGCAAGTGGGGCACAGACCGCGACAATCGGGCTTGCAAAGCACCACAAACGGCGTGTCCATAACGACCGCGTCATTGATGGGCTCACCCAGATCGACGATACGGTCCTCACCCAGGAGCTCGTAGCCGTCCTCGTAGGCCTCGGGATCCTCGGGCTCCTCAAAGAGGTAGAACTCCTCAATCTCACCGGCAATATCAAACGAAGCGGGCTCCAGGCAACGGTCGCACTCGCCAGTGGCGTGTGCGCGGACCATACCCGTGAGCAAGACACCGGTACCGGCATTGGTAAAGACAACGTCGTAGTCGATGCCGTCCTGAAGCTGGTACTCCTTCTCGCCCACCGTGTAGGTGGCGACATCGACCTTACCGGTCAGCGGATACGAATCTCCAGGAAACTCGAGCTGCTCGGAAAGATCGACGGTAACGCTCGGGAACTCAGCCATTACCACTGACCATTCTGTTGGGCGGCACCCTCGTTGAGCTGCTGACGGCAACGGGTAACGGTGCCGGTCAGGCTCTTGAGGTTCTCCTCCAGGTGCGTAAAGACCTGCTCTGCGTAGTCCTCGGCAGCATAACGCGTCTCGCGCTCGTACTGCTGGGCACGATCGCGGATGTCGTCGGCCTGCTGCTGCGCAAGTCGGACGATCTCCTGCTCACCGGCAATGGTGAGGGCCTGCTGCTGAGCGTCGGCGATGATGGAATCGGCCTGAGCGGCGGCGGAAGCCATAAGCTCCTCGCGCTCCTTAAGGATACGGCGGGACTTCTGCCACTCCTCGGGATAGCTCATGCGGATCTCGTCGAGGATGTTGAAGAACACGTCGGCGTCGATGACCTTGAACTGAGCGTTCTTGCCGAAAGGCGGCTTGGCTTCCTCGATCAGCCCTTCGAGCTCATCGACCAAGCTGACGATCCTATCGCCAGGAAAATTCTCGCCCGGCATCCGGTCTCCTTTCATAGGTAACATATCATCGTGCTAGTTTACCACATGCCACCAGGCAATAAAAAACGTCACGAAAAGCGATGTCTGAGTGCTTCGACCACGTTGGGCGGCACAAACGTCGATACATCGCTGCCGAGCGAGGCGATCTGGCGAACGACCGAGCTCGAGATATAACCGTACTGCGGCGCACTCATGACAAAGATGGACTCCAGCTCGCTATCCAGGCGATAATTGAGGTCGGCCTGCTGCAGCTCATACTCAAAGTCGGTCATGGCGCGCAGGCCCTTGACCACGGCCCCCGCCCCCTGCTCACGAGCGAAGTCGACCAAGAGGCCGGTAAAGGGCAGGACTTCGACGCCGTCGATATTACCGAGCGCCTCGCGGGCCAGCGCCACGCGCTCATCGAGCATAAACGTGGTGCCCACACCGTTTTTACCCTGCGATTCGGCCACGGCGACAATCACGCTGGGAAAGATGCGTCGGGCGCGGCGGATCACATCGATATGGCCAAACGTGATGGGATCGAAGGTGCCCGGGACGATCACGCGATTGATGGTGTCATTCATGGGCGTCCTCCTGAAACGTCGTGGCATCGTTGTTATCAGCATCGGTGACGGCACTATCGCCCTCACCGTCGTCATCGCCGACCCAACGAAGCAGGTCGACCGAGGTAATGCCGTAGCGCTTCTCACGTACAGTCTCAAAGCCTGCCGGATGCGCGCCCGCATCGGCGGAGGCATGCTCAAACAGGGCATAAGCGCCAGGCGCAAGCAGACCCTGCTGAGCCAGATTCTGCAGCAGTTCCTCGACCGGCTCGGCGCCAAAAGCATACGGCGGGTCGAGCAGGACCAGATCAAAGGGGCCGCCCGGCACACGACCGCGCGAGGCACTCATCAGCATGTCGCCCGTTACCACGCGCCAACGCGCACGGTCACGGCAGAGCGACTCGATATTCTTGGTAATGAGCCGCGCGGCGTTGCGATCGATCTCAAACGTCGTGAGCGAGCGGGCCCCACGAGAGAGCATCTCGATACCTAGGGCACCGGAGCCGCCAAAGGCGTCCAGCACACGGACCTCGTCCAGATCGAAATCGAATGCCGACATGACCATAGATGCGCACGCCTCGCGCACGCGATCAGTCGTGGGGCGGGTGACATCGCGACCACGGGGCTCCTCGATCTTACGACCGCGCCATTCGCCGCCGATGATTCTCATCCTCCGCTGACCTCCTTAAAGATATGTCGATAACGCATGGCGACCGCGTCGCGCAAGGGACGCGTCGCCACAGAGTCAAGGTTGCAAGCATACCGCAAGAGCTCGACCGCGTCCAAATGGGCCCATTCGATAAGGTCCTCATCGGCGTCCAGGTCGACAAAGCGCAGGGTCACACCACCATGCTGACGATAACCCAGGATCTCGCCTTCATGGCGCAGGCGCAGGTCCATCTGGGCGAGCGTAAAGCCGTCCGAGGTCTTTTCGAGCGACTGGAGACGGTCTTGTGCCGCCGATGCGCCGCCGTTGCCCTTGGAGTGCGTCATGACCAGGCACGTGCCCGACACGCTGCCACGGCCCACGCGACCGCGCAGCTGGTGCAGGGCAGCCAAACCAAAGCGCTCACCGTTCTCGATAACCATGACGGTGGCATTGGGCACGTCGACGCCCACCTCGACCACCGTAGTCGAGACGAGCACGTCAATCTCGCCACGCTTGAAGGCATCGATGACCCGATCCTTCTCCCCCGCCGGCATACGGCCGTGAAGGCGCTCGACGGTAAGCCCCGGCAACGCAAGACGCAGTCGGTCGAGCTCGGTTGCCGTATCGTGAAGCGGCACGGGGACCGTCACGCGGCCCTCCTCGTCGCGGGCGATACCGGGTACGTCCTCCAACTCATCGGCCGAATCGCTCGGCTCCACGAGCGGGCAAATCACGTAGGCCTGCTGACCCTTTTCATGCGCCTCGCGAATGGCGCCATAGGCGAGGTCGCGGCTCGACTCGGTGAGCACGCGCGTGATCACACCGGCACCCGGAACAGGCCGGTGGCGGATGATGCTCGTATCCAGATCGCCGTAGACCGAAAGCGCCAGCGTACGCGGGATGGGCGTTGCCGTCATAACGAGCAGATCGGCACCGGGGCCCTTCGCGCGCAGAGCGTTGCGTTGGCCGACGCCAAACCGGTGCTGCTCGTCGATGACAACAAGCGACAGATGCTTGAACGCAACGTCATCCGAAAGCACCGCATGGGTGCCAAAGAGCACGTCAAGCTCGCCCGATTCCAGCTGTGCATGGATGCGCTCGCGCTCTGCGGCCGGCGTGGCACCCGTCAGAAGCGCCCAGGACAAGCCGGCCTGAGAGAGCAGAGGGCCGGTCTTATCGGCATATTGGCGCGCCAGCACGCCCGTGGGCGCCATAACGCAGGCCTGCGTGCCGCTATCGGCAGCCACAGCCAGCGCGCAGGCGGCAACGGCGGTCTTACCGGTACCGACATCGCCCAGCAGCAGGCGGTTCATCACGCGCCCGCCATCGCACATATCGCGCAGGATATCTTGGAATGCGGCCTCCTGCTCGTCGCTCAGCGAAAACGGCAGGGCTTGCTTGAGTGCGGCCAGGTGCTCGCCCGCGGTGTGGGCATAGGGCACCACATCGACTAGGCCGCCATCGTTGCGCAGGCGCAGCGCCAGCTGCAGGTAGAGGCACTCCTCGTAGGCAAGACGCCGGCGTGCGATGTCGCGCTCAGCCATGCTCGAGGGAAAGTGGATCGAACGCAACGCGCGGGCATTGCTCATGAGCTTCCGCTTTGCGCGCAGCGGCGCGGGAATCGGATCGAACGGATTGCCGACGACCTCGAGCGCGCCGCTTACGATGCGGCGCATCCACGCCTGGCTCACGCCATCGCTCACGTAATGGACCGGCAGAATGGTGCCTGCGGCGCGCCCGTCCTCGAGCTTTTCAAAGTGGGGCGAGGCCATCTGCTTAAAGCCGTAGGCAAACTCGACCTTGCCCATCACGGCCAGGCGGTCGCCCTGCTTAAGCTGCTGAGCAATCCAGGGCTGGCGGAAAAAGGCGACCTGCAGCACGCCCGTCTCGTCAACAAGTGAGACCTCAGTCACCTGCATGCGCGGACGCGGCTGCTTTTGGACGATACGGTCGACCGTGGCGATGATGGTGCACACGGTACCGATGGGCGCCATCTCAATGGACCACGAGCGGGTAAAGTCGAGGTATCGATGAGGGATATGGAGAAGGAGGTCCCCCACCGTCCGAATTCCCAGACGGCGAAGGGCCTCCTCACGTTTACCCGAAACATATTTGAGTCGCGCGATATCCTCGTCGAGCGCATTGCTCTGGGCAAAGCGCTCCGAGACGCGCGGCACGGAGCACAGCTCGGACATGGGCAGATGCCTACTCGATCGAGAAGATCACGGGATAGAGCGGCTGCTCGCCACGATGGGCGTCGACCTCCAGATCGGGCTGAGCCTCCTCAATGGCGTCGACGATCTCCTGGAAGGCCTCATCGGACAGTTCCTCGCCGGCCAGAATCGTCAGCGCGTCGCCCTCCTCTTCCTCCTGCATACGGTTGATGCAATCGAGCGTGACCTGCTTCACGTCAGAGCCGACCACATCGATGGAGCCGGCAATGATGCCCATGACGTCACCGGAGTGAATCGGCGAGCCGTCGGAGGCACTGGAGTCGCGCACGGCGCGGGTGACCTCGCCATCGCGGACCTCGCTGATGGCGTCGACCATAGCGGCAACAGCATCCTCGAGCTCGGAATCGGGCAGGACCGCGAACAGCGCGGAGAAGGCCTGCGGGACGGTCTTGGTGGGAACGACTGCAACCTTTTTATCGGTGCAGGCAGAGGCTGCGGCCTCGGCAGCCATGCGGATGTTGCCGTTATTGGGCAGGATGATGACCGAGGTCGCGTTGACCTGGTCAACGGCGCCCAGCAGGTCTGCAGTCGAGGGGTTCATGGTCTGACCACCCGACACGATCACGTCGACGCCGAGGGACTTGAGGATGTCGGCCTCGCCGGAACCGGCGGCAACGGCGACAAAGCCCAGCGCCTTGGCGGGCTCGGAGGCCTTTTCCTGGTCCTCGTGAATCTTGGCGGTACGGTCGTGGGCCTCCATCTCCATGTTGTGGATAAAGACCTCATAGATCTGACCGAGCTGCAGCATGTGCTCGAGCACCAGGTTGGGGGTGTTGGAGTGCACATGGATCTTGTAGTCGGGATAGGCGCCCACGAGTAGCTCGCAGTCGCCCATGGAACCCAGGAACTTAAGGCACTCGTCCTCGTCAAACGGGGCGTCGGCCTTAAACAGGAACTCGTTGCAGTAGCGGAACTCCGAGCCCTCCCAATCGTCGTTGGCCTCGATCTCAACGCGACCAAGGGCCGCGTCGCGGGCAGAGCCAGCGGAATCAAACGTGGCGGAGAAATCCTCGACAACGGTGCTGCGGCCAAGCGCGGCGGCAACAAAGTTCTCAAGGAAAATAGCAAAGCCGAAAGCGCCGGAGTCAACCACGCCGTTCTCCTTGAGGACGGGCAGCAGGTCGGGCGTGCGAGCAACGGACTGATATGCCTCGACGACGATGGCGTCGAGCGCGTCCTCGGCCGAGAACTTCTTCTTCTCGCACTCGTCGGCCTTGGTCGAGACATCGCGCAGCACCGTGAGAATCGTGCCCTCGATGGGCTTGCGGACGGCCTGGAAGGCGACCTTGACGGCACGACGGAACGCAAAGGCGATGTTGGCGGACGTGATGGGCTCATCGGCAGAAACGAGACCCTCGGCCACGCCGCGCAGGATCTGCGAGGTGATGACACCGGAGTTGCCGCGGGCACCCATCAGGGAGCCGTGAGTGATGGCGGCGGCGATGGCTTCCATGTCGGCGTCGGCAGGAAGGGCGGAGAGCTCCTTGGTCACCGAAGCGAGCGTGAGCGACATGTTGGTACCGGTGTCGCCGTCGGGTACGGGGAAGACGTTGAGCTTGTTGATCTCCTCGGCCTTGTCGGAAACAGCAGCCGCAGCGATCGGAAAACAGGTGCGAATGGTCTTTGCAATCATGGGTATTTGAATCTCCGTTTTCGGATGCTAGTTCAGACGGCTCTTGAGCGCGTCGATATGGATGCCGATCTTAAGGCTGGCGGGATCGATCTGGGCGATCTCCTGCAGGGTGAAGGCAACGGAGCTCGAAAGATTGTGGCAGACGGACTTCATGTTGACGCCGTTCTCGAGCACGACGTGAAGATCGACCGTAAGGCCGTTCTCGTCGGCGGAGACAAGCACGCCCTTGCGGAGGCGCTGACCGGCAAGCAGGCGCACGCTCTCGGCGCCCTGGAGCTGCTCAGCCATACCGACAACGCCATAGCACGTCATCGCGGCATAACCGGCAATATCGGCAATAACGTCGTTCGAGACGCTCAGGCTGCCGTTAATGGTCTCAGACACAAGAATCTCCTTTTCTTGGTGCTCGCGGCACCATGTCGTGGGAGCAATCATTGCAATATTCTACAACGACCGCGCCATGTTGAGGTGGCGGGCCTCGGGATTACATCCTCGACACGAAATGTTGATACGGTAACGTTCGAGCCAGGCGATCGCGGCATGAAAAAACCCGCCGCATAAGCGACGGGTTTTACAACCTGGCTCCCCGGGTAGGACTCGAACCTACAACAGCGCGGTTAACAGCCGCGTGCTCTACCATTGAGCTACCGAGGAATAGGTGCGTGCTCTCAAGCAACGAAGTTTATTATACGGACGAATCAGCTCAGGGCAAGAACTTTTTTAAGAAATTTTCCGACCCAGTCATTGGGGACGTTCTTAAACGACCAGTCATTCAAGAACGTCCCCAATGTCTACATGAAAGCGCCCCCAAGCGGATGTGCTTGAGGGCGCCTCTTGCTTGACTAGCTCTCGATATAGTCCTTCAGCTTACTGCTACGGCTCGGGTGGCGAAGCTTGGCCAGAGTCTTGGACTCGATCTGGCGGATGCGCTCGCGCGTGACGCCAAACTCACGACCGACTTCCTCGAGCGTGCGGGGATGTCCGTCGACAAGGCCAAAGCGCAGTTCGATAACCTTGCGCTCACGATCGGCAAGCGAATCGAGCACCTGGGTGAGCTGCTCCTGCAGCATAGAGAAGCTGGCCGCATCGGGCGGAACGATAGCCTGGGAGTCCTCGATGAAGTCGCCCAGCTGGGAATCCTCTTCCTCGCCGATGGGGGTCTCGAGCGACACGGGCTCCTGCGAGATCTTCTGGATCTCGCGGACGCGGTCGGCGCTCATATCCATCTCGGCACCGATCTCTTCGGGGGTCGGGTCGCGGCCCAGGTCCTGAAGGAGCTGACGCTGCACGCGGACGAGTTTGTTGATAGTCTCGACCATGTGCACGGGAATACGGATGGTACGGGCCTGGTCGGCGATAGCGCGCGTAATGGCCTGACGGATCCACCACGTGGCGTACGTGGAGAACTTAAAGCCCTTCTGGTAGTCGAACTTCTCGACGGCGCGGATCAGACCGAGGTTGCCCTCCTGAATCAGGTCCAGGAACAGCATGCCGCGACCGACATAGCGCTTGGCGATGGAGACGACCAGACGAAGGTTTGCGCTGATGAGCGCCTGCTTGGCTTCGAGGCCCACGTTCTCAATGCGCGTAAGACGACGCATCTCGGCACGCGTGAGTTCGAGCTCACCAGCATCGGCAGCCTCGAGCTTCTCGGTAGCCTCGAGACCGGCCTCGATCTTCATAGCCAGATCGACCTCTTCGGAGGCGGTCAACAGGTCGACCTTGCCGATCTCCTTGAGGTACATACGGACCGGGTCGCCGGTCAGCATCACCGTGGAGGCATCGATGCCACGCACGCGGGAGCGTGAACGGGACGTGCGCACGGTGCGCTTCTTCTTGTTCTTGGAAGAACCCATCTCAGCGTCGGCCTGACGGGCCATCTTGAGCTCGTGATCGTCGAGCGAGCCGGAATCGTGCTCGTCGTCGTCATCGAAATCGTCGGTATCGGTATCGGTATCGGTATCGGTATCGTCATCGTCGACACCCATGCGGGCGTCGTCGTTACCGCTCGCGGAGATAATCTGGATGCCGCTGTTGCGCAGCGCGGAATACACCGCGGTGAGCTGCTCGTCAGAAACATCGATATCCTTCAGGGCGACCTGAATCTCGTCCTCGGTTACCGAAGTCCTGTTTGAGCCGTTGCCCATGAGCTTTGCAACGTAGGATTCCAGCCCAGTACCCGTGCTCTCAGTCTTTTTTGGCACAGATTCTCCCTTCATAGTCCACAGGACTCAATACTTTAGCACACACATTGACGTCTATACCCAAAAAGAGGGCTGGATATAGGCGAGAATACGCTGGTTGACCACAACATCTAGGCTTGTTCGGTGCCTGCGGCCTCCAGGCCGATCAAACGGAAAGGGTCCGCCACGCCGCCGATCGACTTTTGCAGTTCGCGTTGACGCTGCGAATCCTGCGCGGCCTGCACGGTCAGCGCGCGACGGGCCTCATCATCGAGTGAACGGTCCTGGCGCAGCTTGGCCTGTGCGGCACGCATGCGACGCTTGATGGTGTAGAGCTCAAGCGTATCAAGCATAAACACGATGTTCGTCTCGGTGGGGTGCTTGCTCGTCGCGGAGATGCGCCCGGCACTCACAAGCGTTGCCGCATCGGGACACACTGAGCGCGCCGCATCCATGCAGGCTGCAGGATCGGTTCCCGGCGGCGTTGCCAGAACGGCCCATGCAATGGACTCGTGACGCGGGTCAACCCACTCGATGGAGCAGATGCGGTCGGCATACGTGCGGAACAGGTCGGGGTAGCTCGTGAGCATCGTCAACAGCTCGCGCTCCCCTGCCAAGGACTTGCGTTCAAGATCGGTAAGAACCATCGGCGCCGCCGCAGCCGGTGCGCCCGAACCGTCAGCCACAGGCACAGCGCCCATACCATCAGGCACATCGATCGGCGGCAGGTCGTCGACGACCTCCACGGGCGCGGCGCCGTAGGCATCGAGCGGGACGTAGTCGTACGGCTCTTCTTCGACCGGCGCGGACACCGGCGGCGTCGCGCCCGATGCCCAAGCACCGCGACCGGCATCGCGAGAACCCGACGCCCGACCGCCCGCGCTACCGGACCGCTCAGTCTGTGCCCGCTGGCGCTCATAGTTCTGCTCACGACGTCGTTCCGCATCCTCGCGCTTGGCGACATCGCGAAACACACGACCCGAGCTCGCGCGCACCGTCTCCAGATCCAAACCCAGCAGATCGGCAATCTGGATAAAGTACGTGTCGATCATATAGCTGTTGCGCAACGGATAGATAAGCGTCAGCGCATCTTCCAGCGCCTTAGCGCGACCGCCCGGCGTGGTGATGTCACTCGACTCCTGCAGCGAACGGTAGACAAAGTCCATAAGCGGCTCGGCAGCGTCGATGCGCGTCTGCAGTGCCTCGCCACCATGTGCGGTGATGAACTCCATGGGGTCGTTGCCGTCGGGGAGCACCACGCAGCGCAGGTCCATGGAATCCTGCTCGATAAACTGAATCGCGCGACGGGCGGCCTTCTGGCCCGCTGCATCGCCGTCGAACATATACACGATGCGCTTGGCAAAGCGAGTGAGCGTCTTGACGTGATGCTCCGTGAGGGCGGTGCCCAGCGTGGCGACAACGTTTTTAATCCCCGCCTCCCAGCAGGCGATGCAATCAGTATAGCCCTCTACCACGATGGCGGTATCCTGCGCGACGATAAACTCCTTGGCCCAATTAAAGCCGTAGAGGTTTCGCTTTTTATGAAACACGCTCGTCTCGGCTGTGTTGAGATACTTAGGCTGGCCGTCGCCCATAATGCGACCGCCAAAGGCAATGTTGTGACCCTGCTCGTCAAAGATGGGGAACATCACGCGGTCGTAAAAGCGGTCGGCAAGCTGCCCGCGCCCGCGACTCACGGCAACGTTGGCGTCGATCATCTCCTGCGGGGTAAAACCCGCCTGGGACAGGTGCGACACCAGCGCGTTACGGCCCGGTGCAAAGCCCAGGCAGTAGCGGCGGCAGACGTCGCCGCCCATGCCGCGGCTGGCAAAGTACTCGCGCGGACGGCCGTCCTTACCGCGCATGAGCATGGTGTGGTAGAACTGGGCGGTCTCGGCGCACAGATCGTAGATGCGGGCACGCTTGGTGCCGCGCTCGCGGCGATCTCCGGTGTCATGCAGCTCAATACCCGCGCGATCGGCCAAGTAACGGATTGACTCGGGAAAGCTCAGGTTCTCGCGCTTCATGATATACGTGAAAACGTCGCCACCCTCGCCGCAACCAAAGCAATGCCACACCTGCGTGGCGGGGATAATGTGGAAGGACGGCGTCTTCTCGCCATGGAAGGGGCAGCATCCCCAAAACTCATGGCCGCGGGGCTTGAGCTCGACCGTTTCCTGCACGATGGCAACCAGGTCAGACGCAGCGCGTACCTGGTCTTTTTCCTCATCGCTAATCACGGATGCTCACCCCCTGATCGCCCAAGTTGTGACGAATATCCTCGATATTACCCTCGACGGTCGCGATCAACTCATCCAGCGAATCGAACACACGCGAGGGACGCAGCCAGCGCGTAAACGCCAGCGAAACGGAAGCGCCGTACAGGTCGCCCGTATAACCAATTAAATTAGCCTCGAGATGCGCAGATGCCGCATCGTCAGCATACGTTGGCGGCAGGCCGACGTTCACAGCAGCGGGCCACGCGGTGTCATCGACCAGCACCAGACCCTCATACACGCCATCGGCTGGCACCTGAATGCCGTCGGGAACCTGCAAGTTTGCCGTGGGAAAGCCCATGCCAGAACCCTCGTGACGGCCGCGAATAACACCGCCACGCACCATATACGGACGGCCGAGTAACCCAGCAGCAAGCTCCACATGGCCCTGTCCCAGCTCATGACGAATGCGGGTGGCGCAAATGGCCTCACCGCCCTCGCAAAGCAGGTCGTGACCATACACGTCAACGCCGTGCTCGGAACCCCAGGAGCGCATCTCGGCAACACCAGAAGCACCGCCACGACCCAGCCTAAAGTCACTGCCAACGCGAATCGATCGAATGTCGACCAGACGCGACACCAGCGAGAGAAAATCAACATGGTCAAGCGCCGCAACCTCAGACGTAAAGGGAACGGCCACCACCGCATCGACCCCGGTCTGAGCCAAGGCATGCAGACGGTCGGCCGTCGTCATCAGTTTTTGAGCGGGCGAAGGGCTCACCACGACGTCCGGGTCGGGATCGAAGGTAACTACTACCGCCTTGCAGCCATGGGCACGGGCATCCCGGACAAGCGCCGCAATGAGCTCCTGGTGTCCACGGTGAACGCCGTCGAACACGCCGATGGCAATCGATGCGGCACCCAAGTGCTCACACTCATCAAACGTATCGGCAGCAACGATGCGAGCCTCGTCCGACTCGCCCGCGAAAAAGACACGCGCGAGCTCATGAGCGGACAACATCATCGAACACCGCCGATTGCCTGCGGAAACACGTGCTCCATAACAAAGCGGCCACTCTCAATGCGGGCGAGCGCCTTGAGTCCCCCATCGAGCACCAGCGCAAACAGCGCCTTCGAGACATCGAAATCGGCAAGCGCACGCTCAACGGGAATGCGACGGCCGCAGAGCAGGTCGTCGGCAAGATTGCCCGGCAAGTCAACACGCATGGCGCCCAAGGCCGCAATGGGATCCAGGGCAAAGCCAGCGGCGGACTCGGGAGAAAGCTCCTCCACCGCATGACAGGCGCCAATGGAAACAACACCAGATGCGGTGCGACGAAGTGCGGAAATATGCGCGGCGCTATCGCAAGCGCGGCCCAGGTCGCGAGCGAGCGCACGGATATAGGTGCCCTTGCTCACCGAGAACGCCACGGTCCACACACACGTATCACCTTCGCCGCCCACGGCAATCAGGTCGGCGGCATAGACCTCGACGGGGCGCGGAGGTAGGTCCACCGCATTGCCCTCGCGAGCAGACTTGTAGGCGCGAACGCCATTGACCGAGATAGCAGAAAACGCCGGCGGCACCTGCATCTGCGGGCCCAGCATGGCGGCCAAGCGCTCACGAGCATAGGCAGGATCGCGGAGCTCGTTGGCAACAGCCACCGTGCGGACCGCCTCGCCCTCCGCATCATCGGTATTGGTCTCGGCGCCAAACGAAATATCGGCGACGTAGCTTTTGGTATCGAGCGTGAGCATGCCCAGCAGACGGGTGGCCTGGCCCACACCCACCACCATGACGCCAGATGCCATGGGGTCGAGCGTGCCGGCATGGCCGACACGCCGCTCATGGAGGGCGCGTCGGCATTGCGAGACCACATCGTGGGACGTGCAGCCCACCGGCTTATCGACAGCGAGCAGCATATTCAGTTGTGAAGGCGTACGACGAGCCATGTACCATCCAAAAAGTTAAAGCTCGACGGTCACCGAAGCGGGATCCTCCCCTACCAGCTCGGCCAGCATGGGAAGTGCCACGGTGAGCGTCTCGAGAATTGTTCCGTTGTTGGAAAAGCCGGCGGCGGCATGATGCCCGCCACCGCCAAAATTGGCAGCAATCTCGGACACATCGAGGTCGCCCTTGGAGCGCAGGTTGCCACGCACCTTGGTATCGCCCTCAATGCCCTTTAAGAACATGCAGACCTCGACGCCCATCACCGAACGCACCACATCGACCAGGCCGTCGCACTCGTCCGAGGTGACGCCGCAGGCTTCAAGGTCGCTCTGGTAGGCATAGCTATACGCCACGCGCCCATGCGCGACCGTCTTAATGCGACCCATGACAATGGACTTGAGGTGCAAAAACTCAACGCGCATGCTCTGGTAGACCTCGAGCGCAACGCGCGCCGGATCGGCACCGTGCGCCACCAGGCGCGAGGCTGCATGGAACGCGGCGGCATCGGCGTTTTGGTACTGAAAACGGCCGGTATCGGTAACCAAGCCACACAGCAGGCAGGTCGCAACGCCATCACGTGCGACAATGCCGCAATTGTCCAAGAAGCGGTCGATGATCATGGCGCAGGCCGCGGCATCGACGCGCCTCAGGCTCAGCTCGGCAAACTCCTCGCGCGCCGGATGATGATCGAAGCACACCACATGCTTGGAGCGACGAAGCACCTCGGCGGAATTATTGAGGCGCTCGACGACCGGCACGTCCACCGAGATGAACAGGTCCGGATTGCCGGTATACGCAGATGCCGGCACCAGACGGTCGGCACCCTCCATAAAGCGGTAGATGCGCGGAACCGGGTCATCGTCTGCCAGCAGCAGGGCAATGTCCTTGTTGGGGAAAAACTTCATGAGCGAAAGGCCCAGACCCAATACGGAGCCCAAGGCATCGCCATCGGGAGAAGTATGTCCCGAAATCGCAATGGAGGACGCACCCTCGATGAGCTCGAGGATGCGTCGCTGAATATCTGCAGACTCGCACGAGGCGAGGTCGGCGGAATTAGTCATCTAAAGCTGCCTCCTGGGCGGCATCCGCTATCGGATAGCCGTCCTCGTCCTTTTCGATCGCAAGCGTGGCGGGAACGTTTTCCAGCGCACGCGTGATGCGCTCGGCCTCATCGGTCGAGCGATCGATGCGAAAATCGAGCTCGGGCGTGACACGCCAATCGAGCGAGCGAGCCAACAGGCTACGAATGCGGCCCTTGGCGCTTGCGAGCGCCTCCATGACCTCGTCGTAGCGGCTCGCATCGCACGACACGTACACACGCGCGAACGAACGGTCCACCGCGACCTCGACCGCGGTCAAAGTAACCAGGTCGAGACGCGGATCGGAAACCTCAAAGAGCAGGATATAACCAAGCTTCTCGCGAAGCTGCTCGCCCAGACGGCGGGTTGCCTGCGTTTGCTTCATAGCGCTACCCCCTACTCGGTACGGGCAACCTGGTCGATGCGGTAACCCTCGATCTGGTCGCCGGGCTTGATGTCCTGGAAGTTCTCCAGGCCAATGCCGCCCTCGGAACCGCTCTTGAGGCTCTTGGCCTCGTCCTTGTAGTGGCGCATCGAGGCGATCTTGCCGTTGAAGACCACGATACCGTCGCGCACCAGACGCACGGAATCGGTCGCGGCGATCTCGCCCTCCTCGACGCGGACACCGGCGGCGATACCGACTTTGGGCACCTTGAAGGTGTCCAGGACGGTCGCGGTACCCGTGGCGACCTCGACCTCGGTGGGCTTGAGCATGCCGATACGGGCGGCGTCGAGCTCCTCGAGGCACTTGTAGATAACGTCGTAGCAACGGATCTCGACGCCCTCGCGCTCGGCAGCGGAGCGGGCCTTACCGTCGGGACGGACGCCAAAGCCGATGATGATGGCGTTGGAGGCGTCGGCCAGGACGACGTCGGTCTCGTTGATGGCGCCAACGGCGGAGTGGATCGTGTTGATGCGGACCTCGGACTGATCCATCTTGTCGAGCGAGTCCTGAAGAGCCTCGATGGAACCCTGGACGTCGGCCTTGATGATCAGGTTGAGCTCCTTGACCTCGGCGTCGGCGATGGTCTCGAAGAGGTTCTCGAGCGTGACGTGCTTGACGCGGCTCTGCTCCTCGATACGGGCCTTGAGCGAACGCTCGTCGGCCAGCGCACGTGCCTCGCGCTCGTCCTCGAACACGCGGAACTCGTCACCGGCGTTGGGCACGGACTGCAGGCCCAAAATCTCGACGGCGTCGGAGGGACCGGCCTCGGTGACGGCGCGGCCCTTGGGGTCGAGCATGGCGCGGACGCGGCCGTAGGTAAGGCCGGCGACCAGCGTATCGCCCACGTGCAAGGTACCGCGGGTCACGAGCACGGTAGCGACCGAGCCACGGCCCTTGTCGAGCTTGGCCTCGAGGACGTTGCCGGAGGCAAAGGTGTCCGGGTTGGCCTTGAGCTCGAGCACGTCGGCCTGGAGCAGCACGGTCTCCAGAAGTTCGTCGATACCGATCTTCTGCTTGGCCGAGATGTTGACGAACATGTTCTGTCCGCCCCACTCCTCGGGGATGACTCCGTACTCGGTGAGCTCCTGACGCACACGGTCGGGGTTGGCGCCCGGCTTATCTATCTTGTTGACGGCAACGACGATGGGTACGCCGGCAGCCTTGGCGTGGTTAATAGACTCGACCGTCTGGGGCATGACGCCGTCGTCGGCGGCGACGATAAGGATGACGATGTCGGTCACCTTGGCGCCACGGGCACGCATAGCCGTAAAGGTGGCGTGACCCGGGGTATCGATAAAGGTGATCTTGCGGTCGTTGATCATGACCTGCGAAGCGCCGATGGCCTGCGTAATGCCGCCCGCCTCGCCGGCAGCAACGCCGGTGTGACGGATGGCGTCGAGCAGCGACGTCTTGCCGTGGTCGACATGGCCCATGACGGTGACGACCGGGGCGCGCGGCTTAAGGTCGGCGGGATCGTCGTAGAACGAGAAGGTGTTCTCCTCCTCGGGGGTGATGATCTTGATCTGGCGGCCCAGGTCGTCGGCGACGAGCTCGACGAGGTCGTCGGACATGGACTGCGTCATGGTGAGCGGCGTACCAAGCAGGAACAGGCGCTTGATGATGTCGTTGGCCGGAACGTCGAGCGCCTCGGCAAGCTCCTGGACGGTAACGCCCTGGGAGACCTTGATGGCATCGAGGTCCTCGGGGTTCACGCCCTGGGCCAGCGCCTCCTCTATCTTGCGCTCCTCCTGCGCCTTGGCAGCCTCGCGCTCGCGCTTCTCCTTGCGCTTCTTGCGGCGACCGGTGGACTCGCGAGAGGCCTCCTCGACGGCAGCACGAGCCTCCTCGAGCACCTTCTCGCGGCTGTACTCCTCGGCCTCGCGAGCCATACGGCTGTAGTGGTCCTCTTCGTTGTTGTGACCGCCCTTGCGCTTCTTGCCCTTGCCCTGCTTATCGGGGTTGGGGAAGTCCATGCCGGCAGCGACGTTGTTGCTGGCGTTGGTGCGATGGCTGTGCGGACGGCTCTCGGAGGCGTTGCGCTCGGAGTTGTTGTCGGAGGCGTTGCGATCGTTACGACGGCCACCGCGGCGGTCATTGTTGCCGCCACGACGGTTACCGCGCTCTGCGGCGCGCTCGGCCTTGGCCTTGTCCTCGGCGTCCTTCTTCTCCTTGAGCACGGTCTCCTGTGCGGCGATCTGGTCGAGCAGCGAACGGAAACGCGAACCGGAGTCGGAAGCGGGAACGGCGCGGCGCTGGGCCTCGCGGGCAGCCTCCTCCTTCTCGCGGGCAAGGCGCTCCTGCTCGGCCTTCTTCTTGGCCTCGGCCTCGGCGCGGGCAGCCTCCTCGGCAGCCTGGGCTGCGGCAAACTGGCGACGCTCCTCCTCGCGGGCCTTCTCGGCGGCGATGCGCTCGCGCTCGGCCTCGGCGGCGCGAGCGGCCTCCTCGGCGGCAGCTGCCTGCTCCTCGGCCTGCTTGGCGGCCTCGACTTCCTGGGCGCGGGCCTCGATCACCGAGGCGAGCTGCTTGCGGACCATGGCGACATAAGCGTCCTCCAAGGTGGAGGAAGCGGACTTAGCGGGAATCTTCATATCGGCGAGATGACCCATCAGTTCCTTGGAGGTCATGCCGAACTCTTTGGCCAGGGTGGACACACGGACTTTTGCCATATGACTTCACCTACCCTTTCTGGCACCTTGGGTGCCTAGAGACTGAACGAGCGTGGGAGACGCGCCGGGACCCGCCCGGCGCGACCGCGCGCTAGATCAGGTCCTCCGCATCATCGAAGGCGTCGGTGTCGTGGACACCGCAGAAACGGGAGCCGGGACGAGCCTGGTTGCGGCACTGGATGCCGTCCTCGGACACATACTCGCAGCGGCGGACGTCCTCGTCCTCCTCGTCACCGATCAGGTCGGCGGCGGGCTCCTCGTGAACGGGAACGTTCTTGAGGATGTCGGCGGCAAGGGTCTCGGACTTGATGTCGATGTGCCAGCCGGTCAGGCGCGCGGCGAGGCGGGCGTTCTGGCCCTCCTTGCCGATGGCGAGGGACAGCTGGTCGTCGGGCACGATGACACCGGCGTAAGCCTTCTCCTCGTCGATGAGGACGCGGGTGACCTTGGCAGGCGAAAGGGCGTTGGCAACGTAGACGGCAGGATCGGCATCCCAAAGGATGACGTCGACGCGCTCGCCACGGAGCTCACCCACGACAGCGCGAACACGGCTGCCCTTGGGGCCGACGCAGGCGCCCACGGGATCCAGACGGTCGTCGAGCGAGTGGACGGCGACCTTGGAGCGCTGGCCGGGCTCGCGGGCGATCGACTTGATCTGGACGGTGCCCTCATAGATCTCGGGCACCTCCTGCTCAAACAGACGACGCATGAGCTCGGGGTGGGTACGGGAGATGACAATCGGCGGACGGCTGTGCTCGCCACGAACCGGCTGCAGGTTGGAGTTGGGGTCGCGAACGTCGATGATCACGGCCTTGATGTGCTGATTGTGCAGGTAGCGCTCGCCCATCGGACGCTCGTTGCGCTCGTTCTCGTAACGGCGCTGGTCGAAGTGCGGAAGCTCGGCCTCGACGCCCTCGCGGATCTTAACGATCGTAAAGTCGGGAGTGGACTGCAGCACGGTACCGCTGATGAGGTCACCGATGCGGCCGGAGAACTCCTCGTAGATCTGCTCGCGGGCGGAGTTACGCACGATGGCGTTGATCTCGGCCTTGGCGTGCTGGGCAGCGATGCGGCTCGTGTTCTTGGGGGTAACGTCGATCTCCTCGAACTCGGTGAAGTTGCCCTCCTCGTCCATGGAATCGTCGATCGGCTCCAGGCGGTAGACGTAGATCTTGCCGGTGGTGCGGTCGATGGTCACCTTGGCGCCCCACTCAAGATGCAGGATCTCGGCATAGCTCTTGGCGAGCGACTGCTCCAGGCGGTCGATCAGGTAGAGCTGGTCGATGTGCTTCTCCTGGCAAAGCTCCATCAGGGCGGACATCATGTCGGATGCTGCCATCTTACTTTCCTTCCTTCGCGGGCTTGAAGTCGTAGGTGGGCTTCAACTTGCACTTTTTAACATCAGAGAAATCGAGGGTGACGGACTCGCCGTCCTCGAGCTCGAGGGTCACGTTCGCCTCGGTGGCGGCGGCAATCTTGCCGGCGTACTTGCGACGGCCCTCGGTGGCGGTGGAGGTGAGCTCGCAGTTCTCGCCCACAAAGCGGGCAAAGTCGCACGGGCGGCGCAGCGGGCGCGCCATACCCGGGCTCGACACCTCAAGCGTATAGCTCGAAGAGATGGGGTCGAGCTCCTCAATCACATCGCCGACCCACTTGGTGTTGGCCGTGACGTCGTTGAGCGACAGGCTCTGACCCTCGGCACCCTCGATACGCACACGCACGCAGGGGGCCTTGGTGGCACCCACGAGCTCGACGTCGACGATGTCGATATCGTGCTGGGGAGCGACGGCCTCGAGCGCGTCGATGATCGCCTGCTCGGTCTTGGTCTTGACCATTGCGGCACCTCCATCCATACAAAAAAGAAGCGGGGCCGAAACCCCACTTCTTTCAATTACAACTTCATTTGCAAGCAAACTATACCAATAGCTGCGGAAACGTGCAAGCACAGTACGAACCTGCAGGTCAGCGTGCGCACAGCTTCTCCACAAGAATAGGACAATTGACCGCAGACATCAGGGCAGGTACATGAAAAACGAGGGACGACCCAACCGGATCGCCCCTCGTCTTTTATGCGTCAGCTAAGCGCGCAGCGCTTACTTGGCCACCAAGTTGACCAGCTTGCCGGGCACGCAGATGGCCTTGACGACCGTCTTGCCCTCGAGCCACTTGGCGACGGCGGCCTCGGCGGCAGCCTGCATCTCCTCGTTGGAGGCATCGCGGGCAACGTCGACGCGGCCGCGGACCTTACCGAGCACCTGGACCACGATCTGCACCGTGTCCTCAACGGACTCGGCCAGGTCGAACTCGGGCCAGGCGGCGGTGTAGGCGTTGCCCTCGCAGCCGAGCGCCTCGTGCCACAGCTCATCGGCCCAGAACGGGCAAATGGGGGCAAGGACGCTCACGATATCCTTAGCCACGCCGTAGCACAGCGCCTTGTCGCGGGCGGTACCCTCGGTGGCGTTGAGGTAGGCGCTCGCCGCGTTGACGAGCTCCATGACGGCCGAGATGGCGGTGTTGAACTGGCCGCGATCGAAGTCCTCGGTACACTTGGCGATGGTGCGGTGACGCTCGCGATAGAGCTTCATCGCAACCTCGTCGAGTGCGGACTTGTCAAAGGCCACGTTAGCATCGCCGGACTGGACGAGCTGCCAAACGATACGCCAGGCGCGCTTGATAAAGCGGTTGGCGCCCTCGACGGCCTTGGGATCCCAGTCGAAGTCCTTCTCGGGCGGGGCGATAAACAGGATCGCCAAACGCATGGTGTCGGCACCGTAGGGCTCGATGACCGAGCTCGGGGGCACGACATTGCCCTTGGACTTGGACATGGTGTCGCCGTTCTCGTCCTTGACCATGCCCTGGCACAGCAGGTTGGTGAAGGGCTCGTCCACGCTCAGCAGGCCCAGGTCGCGCAGTGCCTTGGTAAAGAAGCGGCTGTAGAGCAGGTGCAAAATAGCGTGCTCGATGCCGCCGATGTAGTTATCGACGGGCATCCAACGGTCGGCGGCCTCACGGGAGAAGGGCAGCTCGGTGTTGTGCGGATCGGTATAGCGCAGGTAATACCAGCTGGAGCAGGTGAAGGTGTCCATGGTATCGGTCTCGCGCTTGGCCGGGCGGCCGCAGACCGGGCAGGTGGTCTCGTAGAACTCCTTGCACTCAGCAAGGGTTTCGCCGGCGCCCAGGTCCAGGTTCTCGGGCAGCGTCACCGGCAGCTGATCCTCGGGCACGGGCACGATGCCGCAGTGCTCGCAGTGGATGGCCGGGATGGGATTGCCCCAATAGCGCTGGCGGCTGATGAGCCAGTCGCGCAGACGGAACTCGACCTTGCGACGACCGCAGCCCATGGCCTCGAGGTCGGCCACGATCGCAGCCTCGCCCTCGGAGTGCTTACCGCCGCGCATGCCGGTGTACTTGCCGGACTGGACGAGCGTGCCCTCGGCAGCGTGAGCGCAATCCCAGTCGACGGTCTCGGCATGGAAGGTATCGATGGTCTCGCCGCTGGCCTCGACGGCAGCGCGATCGTCATCGTCCAGGATGATCGGCACGATCGGCAGGTCATACTTGCGGGCGAACTCAAAGTCACGCTGGTCGCCACAGGGAACGGCCATGACGGCACCGGTGCCGTAGTCGGCAACGACATAATCGGCAACCCACACGGGGACCTTCTCGCCGTTGACGGGGTTTACCACATAGCGGCCCGTGAAGGCACCGTGCTTCTCGAGGGTGCCCTGGGCACGCTCGACGGCAGAGATATGCTTGGAGTCCTCGACGATCTTGGTGACGGCCTCCTCATACTCCGTGCCCTCGACGAGCTCGTGCAGACGAGCGTACTCGGGAGCCAGGACAAAAAAGGAGACGCCAAAGAGGGTGTCGGCACGCGTGGTAAAGACGGTGATCTTGCCCTCGTCGCCCTCAATGGGCTCGCCATCCTGGTCGCACAGGGTAAAGTCGACCTCGGCACCCTCGGAGCGACCGATCCAGTTGGCCTGCATCTGCTTGACGCGCTCGGGCCAGCCGGGGAGCTTCTCCAGGTCGTCGAGCAGCTCCTGGGAGTACTCGGTGATCTTGAAGTACCACTGCTCAAGGTCGCGCTTCTCGGGCTCGGTGCCGCAGCGCCAGCACTTGCCCTCGGTGACCTGCTCGTTGGCCAGAACGGTCTTGCAGTTAGGACACCAGTTGACCGGGTTCTTTTTGCGGTAGACCAGGCCCTTTTCCCACAGCTTCTCAAAGATCCACTGACCCCAGCGGTAGTAGTCGGGGCTGCAGGTCTTGACCATGCGATCCAGATCGTAGGAGAAGCCCATGCGCTTCATCGTGGCGAGCGCCTGGTCCATATTCTTATACGTCCAGGCGGCAGCCTGCGTATTGTGCTTGATGGCGGCGTTCTCGGCAGGCAGGCCAAAGGCGTCAAAGCCGATGGGATGCAGCACGTCAAAGCCGCGCATGCGGGCCTGACGGGCCATGGCATCGCCGATGGTATAGTTGCGCGCGTGGCCCATGTGCAGGTCGCCCGACGGATACGGGAACATCTCGAGCACATACTTTTTAGGCTTGCTGTCGTCGGTGTCGACGGCAAAGAGGTTGGAGTCCTCCCAGGCCTTCATCCACTTGGACTCAATGGCCTGCGCGTCGTAGGCAGGGATCTCGTCCTTATGATCTGTGCAATCGCACATATCAGCTCCTTTGTTAGCTGGGTTGGGGCGGGGCGTTCTTACCTTTGCTCGCTGCTGCGGACAGTCCTGCTCGCACGAAGAGCACATTAAGTGCTCTTCGGCTCGTGCGGAACTTGCAGCGAGCAAAGGTAAGAACGCCCCGCCACATCGTTAACTCGCATGATGATAGCAAATACAACAAGCGAGATGCCTGCGACTTGCAGGCATCTCGCTTTATCTAAATAACGTGGTTGTGGATCAACCGCTAATTGTTACCCGCCCAAGTATGGTCGGGTTTTCCAAGTGCCGCAGATTGCCGTGAAAGAGGAGCGACGCGTACTTTGGTACGCGAGCGACGGTTTGAACGGCAAGGTGCGGTGCTTGGGAAAGACGCTTAGCGGTAGCTGACGCTCTGTTGGGAATCCTTGACGACTACGTCGTGGGCGCCGCCTTCGACGATGGAGGTGGAGCTTACCAGGGTCAAGCGCGCCTTTTCCTGGAGCTCGGGGATCGAGAGGGCACCGCAGTTGCACATCGTGGACTTGACCTTATAGAGCGTGCCGCCCACGCCGTCCTTGAGGGAGCCGGCGTAGGGAACGTAGGAGTCGACGCCCTCGACGAAGCTGAGCTTCGCGGCGCCGCCCAGGTCGTAGCGCTGCCAGTTGCGGGCACGCGCAGAACCCTCGCCCCAGTACTCCTTCATGTACTGACCGTTAACGTTGACGCGCTCGGTCGGGCTCTCGTCGAAGCGCGCGAAGTAGCGACCCAGCATCATAAAGTCGGCACCCATGGCAAGGGCGAGCGTCATGTGGTAGTCGTAGACGATACCGCCGTCGGAGCACACGGGCACGTAGACGCCGGTCTCCTCGTAGTACTCGTCACGGGCGCGGCAGACGTCGATCAGCGCAGTGGCCTGGCCACGGCCGATGCCCTTGGTCTCGCGGGTGATGCAGATGGAACCGCCGCCGATACCGACCTTGATGAAGTCGGCACCGCAGTCGGCCAGGAAGCGGAAGCCTTCGGCGTCGACGACGTTACCGGCACCGACCTTGACGTCCTCGCCGTAGTTGGCGCGGATCCACTCGATGGTGCGCTTCTGCCACTCGCTGAAGCCCTCGGAAGAGTCGATGCACAGGACATCGGCACCGGCCTCGATGAGCAGCGGCACGCGCTCGGCATAGTCGCGGGTGTTGATACCGGCACCAACCATGTAGCGCTTGTCGCCGTCGAGCAGCTCGTTGGGGTTGGTCTTGTGGCTGTCGTAGTCCTTGCGGAAGACGATGCCCATGAGGTGATCGTAGTCGTCGACGATGGGCAGGGCGTTGAGCTTATTGTCCCAGATGACGTCGTTAGCAACCTTGAGGCTGATGTTCTTGTCGCCCACGATGAGCTGCTCACGCGGGGTCATGAACTCGGAGACCTTCGTCTGGTGGTCATCGCGGCTGGGACGATAGTCACGGCTGGTGACGATGCCCAGGAGCTTGCCCTTGGGAGTGCCGTCGTCGGTAACCGGCATGGTGGAGTGACCGGTCTTCTCCTTGAGCTCGATGACCTGTTCCATGGTCATATCGGGGGTCAGCGTGGAATCGGACTGAACGAAGCCGGCCTTGTGATCCTTGACGGCCTTGACCATAGCGGCCTCGGACTCGGCGCTCTGGGAACCGTAAATGAAGGACAGGCCGCCCTCGGTAGCGAGCGCGACACCCATGTCGACGCCCGAGACGGACTGCATAATGGCGGAAACCATGGGGATGTTCAGGGTGATTGCCGGCTTCTCACCGCGCTTAAAGCGGGTTAGCGGCGTCTTAAGAGAGACGTTGTTGGGGATGCACTGCGAGGACGAGTAACCAGGGACCAGCAGATACTCCGAAAACGTGTGGGACTCACCGGGAAAGAACGTAGCCATGTTTCTCCTTTTTCCATGCGGCCGGTCGGCTGCAGGCCTCGTAGGACCCAGCCCAACCTTGGGCGCCCAATACTGGGGAAGTATCTTAACGCACTTTGACTGCTACAATGCATGATTTAAGAAGAGCACACGAGGGTTTGACGCAGGCTTTGCGTTTGCCCAGCAAACACTTTAGCGGGGAGACGTGGAGCACATGGAGTACAAGACGACGGCAAAGTTGGTCATTCAAGCGTGCGACAAGGATCTGCCGGGCGTGTTCGGCCACGGCTGCGTCTTACTGCTGCAAGGTATTTCCCGCGAGCACTCGCTCAACCGCGCCGCCAAGGGCATGGGCATGGCGTATTCCAAGGCCTGGCGCATCGTGAACGAAGCCGAAGGCCAGCTGGGCTGCAAGCTCATCGAGCGCGACGGCGCCCGCGGATCCACCCTCACCCCCGCCGGAGAGCGAGCCATAGCGGTCTACGAGGAGCTGCAGGCCGACATCAACAACGTCATCGCCACCAAAGCCAACGATCTCATCGCCAGCATCAAAGAGTAGCCCATTTGGGACGGGGCCTTATAGCCACACAACCCCTTCTCATAAGTTGCGGTGAAATAGGGACTGTTTATGCGGTTAAAGCCGTAAATCAATCCATATTTCACCGCAACTTATGGAGTCGAGGATGATTTAGCTATTTGCGGAGGGCGTTGTCTAGGGTGGCGGCCACGATCAAGGGGTCGTCGGTACCGGCGAAGAGGCAGACGGTGCTCCCCTGCTTGCCGCGTGGGGCCGAAAGGCGCGTCGTAGCGCCGCCGGCGGGCGATGTACGAAACTCCCCCGGCAAAGCATCGAACAGCTCTCCCGCGCTACGCTCGATAAGGTCAAATTCAACTGCCGGGCCAAAGCCGTGCTCGAGGATTCCCGTTGCAACCGCATGGTCGGGATGCGAGCTCAGCCCGGGATAGCGCACGTTGCGCACCAGCTCGTTGGCGGCCAGATACTCGGCCAGCGCACGGGCGCGGTCGAAATGCGCCTGCATACGGACGTCGAGCGAGTCCAGTCCCCGCTCCAGCACACCGGCCTCGTCAGCAGTCAATTCAAACTTGGCCAAGCCACAGCCCTCAAGCAGGGCATGCGCGCACTCGGCCGCGGCATCCACACGATGGCGCTTGAGCTGCGAGCGCGCGACCGATACGGCAACCAACTTGCGCGGAGCATCACCGGCGCATACGCGATCGAGCGCCTCGAGCGACAGCGCAGAACCCAGCCGCAGCGAATCGCAGCCAAAAGCTGACGCCACGGTGTTGTCCACAACCAGCAGCGCATGGGCCTCACGCGCCGCCCGACCCAGCGCACGAAGATCAGGCACACGCAGACCAAACCCGCCGATGGAGTTGACGAACCACCACAGGTGCGGACCCTCAGCGTCAAACGAGCCCGCAAAGCCACCGGACGCCGCAGCAAACGCCTCGACAGACGGCTCCCCCACCATCACAACATCGCAGCCGTCAAATCCGCTCGCAAACGCATCGGCAAAGTCGTCCGCAAAGACCACCAGGCGGTCACCGGGACGCACAATCCCCAGCTGCGACAGCGCTGCTGGCACATGCGAGGCCACAAGCAACCGCGCCTCACGCGCGCCGTTCCTCAAAGCCCAGGCCTCTTCTAGCTGCTGCACGCCCATACGGCAACCTCCCTTCATTAACAAAAACCCACGATGCGGATGTTTCCCGCATCGTGGGCAACGGCTGCAGTATAGCGCCGATATGCGACGAATCGCCTAGATGTTGAGCGTGTGATAGGTCACGCTCGCGCCCGGAGCGTCAACGGTCACGCCATAGGCCTCGGGATAGATGCGCGTCGAGAACACGAGCGCGCCATCATTCACAAACACCTCGACCGACGAGACATCGCCAACAATGCGCACGTTGCGCACCTCGTCGACGGGCTCCCAGCGCACGGTACGACCGCAGCCGGCAGAATCGCGACCCTCATCGGTAAATCGCATCTCAAAACGCGAGGGCAGTTCGCCCTCGGCGGGCACAAACGCCAGCTTCAGCTCGCCATCAACGGTCGCGGTAAACGCGCCGTCGACACCGTCGACAACAACGTCAAAGCAGGTATCGTCGGCAACCTCCAACGAGCCCGCCCCCACACGCACCGAGGCATAATGGTGCTCGATCTCGCGCACCGGCTGCTGCAGTACCACGCCGCCGGCACCGGCTGTAAGCTCACGCGGCACCGTCATGCAGTGCTGCCAGCCGCACACCACGGTGGGTGCGTTGCCATAGGTCGGCTCATCGGGCATGCCCATCCAGCCGATTAGAATGTGGCGACCATCCTCGGACGTAAACTCCTGCGGAGCATAGAAGTCAAAACCGGCGTCCCACAGACGGAACTCCCCCAGCTCATAGGCACCGTCACCACCAGTGATGTCGCCCGTTACAGGCATGTAGCCAGCGGCATACACATTGCCGCGGTTCCAACGACCGCCCTCAAGGCCCTGAGGCGAGAATGACAAAAATGCAGCGGTATCGCCATTCGCACCGAGCTCGATATAGCCGGGGCATTCCCACATAAACCCAAAGCGCTCGGGCGCACACACGCGGGTCTCGAGCTCCCAACTAAGCATGTCAGCCGAGCCATACACCAAGATCTCGCCAACATCGCGACCGGCGCCCTCGCCATGCATGGCGCAAAAACGGCTCTCGACATGCCGCCCGTCCACGCGACGACGGGCGCCCAGCACCATGTGATAACGCCCGTCCGCGTCACGCCACACCTTGGGATCGCGCACGTGGCAGGTCAAATCCTCGGGATAGTCCTCCGACGCCAGCACCACGCGCTTTTGGCTGAACTCCCGACCGGCAAGGCCATCAACGCTCTCGACATAAACAGTATCGGCACGACGGCCGGTATTGACGTAGTCGTACGTGCCGTCTGCATCGGATAGCTTCACGTTGCCCGTGTACAGCACGCGAATGCGGCCGTCCTCGGCAAGCGCGGAGCCCGAATACACGCCATGGCAATCGAACGGCTCGTCGGGCAGCAGTGGGGCGCCAACGTAGTCCCACGTCATAAGGTCGCGGCTCGTCGCATGACCCCAAACCTTAACGCCGCCCTCGACATCAAAGGGCGCATATTGAAAATAAGCGTGGAACACGCCGCCCGCTTGGCAAAGACCGTTGGGGTCGTTGAGCCAACCCGCCGGCGGCATAATATGGAAGTGCTGGCCATACGCGCCGTGACCGCACTCAGAGGCGGCAGCGTCAACAGCGGCAACCAGTTTTGCAAGGTCGCGACCAAGTGCATTAGACATATCAAAGTCCTAACAGATCGAAAGTAACAAGGCACCAGAGATCGGCACCAGATGCTGGAAACACCCGCGAGCACACAGCCCGCGGGCATTCCCTTAATCAAAAGCTCTTAGGCCCGCTCGGAAGCCTTAGGCTCGTCCTTGTACAGGACAAACGAGATGGCAAAGGAAACCAGCGCAGCGACCGCAAACATGATCGCGTACTGCACGGGCTGGGCCAGGCACAGCAGGATACCGAAGATACCCGTAACGCCCGTGCCGGAGGCGGCCAGCGAAGTGAGCGCGCAGACCAGGGCGCCGCAGCCACCGCCGATGCAGCCGGCGATGAAGGGCTTAAAGAAGCGCAGGTTCACACCAAAGATGGCCGGCTCGGTAATACCCATGAAGGCGGACAGAGCCGAAGGAAGCGCCAGGCCCTTAATCTTGGCATCGCGGGTCTTAAAGGCAACGGCGAGCGCGGCGCCACCCTGGGCGATATTGGCAGCGCTGGCGATGGGCAGCCAATAGGTTACGCCGTACTGGGCGAGCTGGCCCAGGTCGATGGCGGTGTACATCTGGTGGATACCCGTGACAACCGTGGGGGCATAGAACAGGCCGACGATAAAGGAGCCGATGCCGAAGGGCAGGGTCAGCAGGGCCTGGATCAGACCAAGGATGGCGTTCTCGGCCCAGACAAAGATGGGGCCGACGGCAACGAGCGTCACGAGCACGGTCACGAACACCGAGACGAGCGGGGTCACAAAGAGGTCGAACATCTCGGGAACGATCTTGTGTAGGCGCTTCTCGAGGAAGGCCAGAATTGCGCAGGCGATAACGATGGGGATCACGTGGCCCTGATAACCGACCCACTCAAAGCTGTACACGCCGGGGATGACGGTGACCATGGTCTGCACGCCCTCGGAGGCAACCGTATAGGCGCTCTGCAGCGAGGAGTTGATGAACGCACCGCCGACGACGGCACCCAGGTACGGGTTGGCCCCAAAGGCCTTGGCGGCGGAGTAGCCGATCAGGATTTGCAGAATGCCAAAGGACGTTCCCGAGACCAGGTCGGCGATCTTGTAGATAAAGTTATTAGTGTCGAGCGCGATAAAACCGTTGGAGGCCATAAAGTTGAGGGCGCTCATAATGCCCAGCAGCAGGCCCGAAGCCACGATGGCGGGGATGATGGGAACAAAGACGTCGCCGAGAACCTTAATGGCGCGCATAAAGATGTTCTGCTGCTGCGCCGCGGCCTCCTTGACCTCGGCCTTGGTGGCAGCCTCGACGCCGCTGAGCGCGATGAACTCTTCGTAGACCTTGTTGACGGTGCCGGTGCCAAAAATAATCTGGAGCTGGCCCTGAGCCTCAAAGACGCCCTTGGCGCCGTCGACGTTCTCGATGGCCTCCTTGTTAACCTTGGAATTATCGGCAATCACCAGGCGCAGACGCGTGGCGCAGTGTGCGGCCGAAACAACGTTGTCGGCGCCACCGATGTTGTCGAGCACCTCTTGGGCTGATTTGCGGTAGTCCATGACTTCCCTTTCCTCCAACGGGCGTATGTGCACCCGGCCATCTTTGACACTTATACTGTAATCGTTTTCAGTTTCATAAGTCTGTAATCGTTTTCATAGTAGGGTGAACGGTAGGAATAAGCCGGCGAAAGGTAGTTTTGAGACAAAAACTGGGGACTCAAAGGCAGTCAGACGCGTCCAAGGCCTAGACATTCATGAGCTGATGCCCAAGTTTGAGCGTCCGCAGGCCGCTCTCCCCCTCCTCGCCATCGAGCGCGTCGAGCAGCATATTGGTCGCCTCGACGCCGCTGGTCAGGTAGCCGTAATGCACGGTGGGAATGCCGCCCGTCAGCGCGCGCAAAAATGCGTTGTCGCCGAAGCCGCTTACGCGGCGCATGCCCTCGCCCACGCCGCGAACCTCATCGATGGCACGCAGCGCACCCGCCGCCATGGTGTCGGTCGCGCAGGCGATAAACGAAACATCGGGAGCAACGGAAAGCAGTTCACGCGCCGCACCATAGCCCGAGTCGAGCGTAAAAGACCCCTGGCGAATCAGGCTCGGATCAAGCGCCACGTCCGCGGCGCGCAAGCCGGCCTCAAAACCGCGACGGCGGTCATAGCCAGCAGCGCGGTCCTCCTCGGTAACTCCAATGTAGGCAATCTTGCCATCCACGCGACCCGCAAGCGCATGGCCCAGCTCAAAGGCGGCCTCGTAATCGTCGTGATACACGCACGCCGCGCCCTCAACATTCTGACCGATCAGCACAATGGGCACGCGGCACGACTCAATCGCCCGGCGATGCTCGTCGGTGATCATAGTTGCCACCAGTACAATGCCATCAACCGGGTGGTTTTGGAATAAATCGAGGTACTCGAGCTCGCGATCGGGGGCGTTATCGGTATTGGCAAGCAGCATCTGGTAGCCACGGCGACCGAGCACCTGGCCAATACCGGCGGTAATGCGGCTCACGGATTCCGAGTTAATCTTAGGTACGATGACGCCGATGAGCTTAGTGGAACCGGTGCGCAGCGCACGAGCCTGGCTGGACCGCACGTATCCGGTCAGCTCGATCGCCTTCTTAATGCGCTCGGCCTTGTCCGCCGAGATATATCCACCGTTGAGGTAGCGAGAGACGGCGGCGCTCGAAACGCCGGCCAGCTCGGCCACATCTTTCATCTTTACCACGAGCACCCCTGTCATTGAAATCGCTTTCACCATGATACCCGTGAAGACGGCATCCGAACAAAATCGGCCCACCCAGGTCGAGCAAACGTCAGCGAGCGGGCAGCTGCCGTGGCGAGGTGTCGCGAAAGAGGAGCGAAGCGTACTTTATGTACGCGAGCGACGGTTTGAGCGGCAGATCGCCCGGCAGATGCTCGCGCAGCGTCGAGCGGTCCGGCGTTTGTTAAAACGCCGGAACATAGTTAGCCGTGGTACTCGCCGTTGTATTGGATCAACGTTAGGTCCTCAACACCATCGAGCGCGCGAATGGCGTCAGCATAGGGCATATCCACACCATCCGAGAACACCTCGGCGGCCATTTCGACCTTGTCGCCGCGCATGGTCTTGGACTTGACGGTGAACTTGGTACGCCCAAACGCGCGCACGATATCGTCGCCGGTGGTCTGGCCCGTGTAGTGGATGACCATCATGTACACGCGTGCCTTGTCCTGGTGGCTCGCAAAGCCGGCGATCATCACCACGATCACCACAGCCGTGAGCCCCACGAGCGCGTACATGCCGGCGCCTGCCGTAATGCCCGTGGTAATGGCCCAAAACAGATACAGCAGGTCGAGCGGGTCCTTGACCGCCGTACGGTAGCGGACGATGGACAGAGCACCGACCATACCGAGCGAGATGACCACGTTCGTCGAGATCGCGAGCGTGACCATGCAGGTGAGCACGCACATGCCCACAAGCGTCACGGCAAAGCTACGCGAATACACCACGCCGGTAAAAAAGCGCTTATACACGTAATAGATTAGGATACCCATGGCGAGCGCCACGAGCAGCGAAAGGCCAATCTTGGCAGGGTCGACCTGGCCAAACGCCTCCAAAACGGAGTTCTTAAAAAAGTCCCTGGTGCTCATGGTCTAAATATCCCCTCGGTTCTCAAAATCCGATTCCCAGTAATTAAATCCGCGCAGGTAGGCGGTCTTTTCGTAACACAGGCAGTACTTGGAGACCGCCGTGAGCTCGGCCGCGCCCGGCGGCACCAAATCGCGCACCAGCTGCGGGCAAAACTCCGTAAACTTGACCTCCATCACCAGCTTGCCGGGCTCCAGGACCGGCAGCACGGGCAGCGTCACGTCAAAGATATCGAAGCTTCCCACTGCGGCACGCACGTTCATGTCAAACGTAACGCGCACGGTGCCCTCGTCCATCACCCACGGCTCACGCTCGTAGTCCACGATGGTCCGCGGGCGCATCATGTTGCAGATGCACTCGATGTAGAACTCGCGACAGAGCGGATAGGGGCTCCTCAGCAAAAAGCCGTAGTCGCCAGCCAGAATCTGCTCAAACTCGCCACGTGTGAGCGGCGCGTCCTCCTTATAGATCCAGCTACCGTACTTCTTTTTGCGCTCGAGCTTAATCACCTTGTCGCTGCCGTTATAGATGCGTACGCGATACTTTTTGCGCATGAGAATGCCGGCGTCTTTTTCCTCGTAGGCCGAGTTGCAGTAGTCGTCAAAATACAGGCTGCGAATGGTGTAACCGCCCGCCCGCGCATGTTTGTCCAGCTTAAATACAGGCGCCATGCGACAGGCAAGCGCGGCGTGCTCGCCCTCGTTAATGAGATATTTGAGCTCGTGGCGGTAACGCTCCTGCGTGGCACGCACAGGCGGTGCCGCCAGGCGCTCAAGCAGCGCGCTAGCCCTCCTCATACGTATCCTCCACGACCTTACCGCCGTCTTGCACGTAAAAACACTTCATGCCGTAGTGCTTGCCGTCGTCGGTCACATAGTAGTCAAACGCATCTTGCGTATAGCCGTCGGAGTTGGTGGCACGCACGCGCACAAAATACTGGCCGGTATCGGGCGCATCGCAGGTCACCTCGGGAAGCAGCACATCCTCGGCCTTAAAAAGCACGTCGCTTATGGCATAGTCGCGCGCAAGCTCAACGGTGTAGCGAATGTCGCGCGCCTCAAAATCGTAGGACGCATCCCAGTTAATGCGCAGCTTGCCGTTATCGATCTGCGGCACGCCGATGTAGAACGGCATGGGCTTTTTAAAACTCTCGCGAAAGCTCTTGTAGTTCTCCTCGATCTCGGAGGGAATCGCCGCGGCGATCTGCTCATATTGGTCCTTGGTGACAGGCAGATTGTCGATATCGGGCGAAGCAAAGACCAGGGATTCAGTCACCTCGCGGTAGTGCTTGATCATCTTGGTCAGGCGAGTCTCGGTCAAATACGAGCGCAAGTCCTTGACGGCACGGTCGAGTTCGCTGCGGAACGACTTGCTGCGCAACGCGCGGTTAAACAGCACGTTGCCCCAGTAGTTGCTTGCGCCGCGCTCCCAGCTCGCGTAGTCCGAAAACCCGGTAAGAGAAAGCTCCAGCTTACGCAGCATGCCGTCGTTGTCCCAATCGAGGATGTACCACGTATTGGAGTTGAGCGGGCTGTACAGATAACAGTTACGGTTCTGAGTATCGCAGTTGCCCGTCAGGATCTGAAACGCCAGCCAATAGACCAGATTCTCGGTATCAAAGTAGGTGTCGAGCACGTCATCGATCTTTTGCGATTCGTCGTTGAGCGCATCGAGCATCTCGATGAGCTTAGTGTGGTCCGCATCGCCTTTAATCTCGAGCATGCCCTCAAAGTTTGCCTGGTTGTAGTCGGGATCGTCGGCAAGCTTAATGGTGTCCTCGTAGCGATGGAAATCAAAGCTGTTCACCTTGTACAGGTGCCCGCTCTTATCCAGGCCATGTGCCTTAAGCGCCGTCTTGTTGAGCTGCTCCACTTGCGTAAACAAGCCGTAGTCCTCAAAGGTATCGTTGGACTTTTCGGTCTGGTCGCACACCCACATATGCACAAACTGAGTGCGCAAGCCCATCATCTGGGGAATCCCGCGGATAAGGTCGTAGGCCATCTTGTTGCGAAAACGCATACCCTCGCCCATGTGCTTGTTGAGCGCAATCGCGCGCTGTTGGCGCCAGGTACCCTTGCCCTTTTTGAGCTCCACCTTGTAATTCTTTTGCGAGTTCATGCTCGACGTCTGGCCGCGCACCTGCACAGTGGCATTGGGCGCTTCCTCGCCATAGCCAACCTCGCCGGCCACCGGGCCGTCTTCATCGCCTGGCTGCAGCAGGCCCATAACCTGATAGCGCGTCACGCCCATGTCGGCATAGTCATACACCGAGTACGTATTGATCTCGGCCCAGCTGTGGTCGGTGTTCTCGGAGCTGTTGCCGCGCGAGACCGTTAGGTACATGGTCACAATGCCCGAGTCGTCGTAAACCTCGTACAGCTCGTCCTTATCGCGCAGGTGCTTGGACTGGTCGGAGGCCTCGGCCTTTTTAATCTTGTCCTGCTTTTTGACCTTTTTAGTCGAGGATTCGTCCTGAGACGAGCAGCCCGAAAGCAACAGCGCGCCGGCAGCCGCCTCGATCAGGCAGCGGCGAGACATCAACTTATCGATCATCAGAACCTCCCCAATGTTTTTGGTACAGGCGAACCACCATACGTTCAAACGCACTGCGCGGATCACCGGCCACGCGCTTGTCCTCGTAGCGTTGCTCAACACGGTCGAGCACCCGGCCAAGTTCGGTAAACCAGCCCGTCTTGTCTGTCGCCACAATGGGCTGCTGGCTCAGGATACGATACGGCAAGTTGGCGGTATAGGTATCGAGCCGCAGCAGTGCCACGATAAAAAACACCGCTGCACCCAACAAAAAGCCAAAGCCGTAAAACTGCTGCGGCAAGAGCAGAGAAACGGCAGTCGCCAGCCCGGCCACACCGGCAAACAGCCCCGAGGCCAGCACGGCCCCCTTGTAGTCGGTAAAGTACAACAAGATGAGCAACACCGTATTGCCCACGGCATACAGGCCGTAGCCCACGCACAACGTGCGAAAATACCCGTGCATCAGGTTATTAAAGCCCAACGGTAGGGCCGACAGCACCGTGGTCTCGAGCGAGATGACCGCCGCCGTCACAAACAGCTGCTTGAGCGCACAAAACCGCAGTTCTCGGTTGAGCGTGGCAAGCATTTCCTCCTCGGCCACCACAATGTCGCCCACCACGCCACCGTCGTTGAACAGGCTGTAGTAGTCGCGGTAGCGCGGATAGAAATTGACCTCGACTGAGACCACAAAGTTGACGGACGTGACGAGTGTGGTCAAAAACGCAATGAGTGCCGGCACGTCATGGTAAGGAGCCCCGTAAAACAGGCCTTTGATCTGTACGCCAATAGGACCCGCCCAGATAATAACCAGGTGTGCGAAAAGCCCCAAGTTGGTAAACAGCCCCGTGAGCGCAAGCGGCATAAATTGGTCGAGCCAGCGCAAATAACGCCAGGGACTCCGGTCACTCCGTGGAAAATACCGGTACAGCAGTACCACATCCCAGGCAAGCATGACGCCGTAGCCTAGGGCGATTGACGCCAACAGGCCCTCGACCGGCGGCAGTCCCAACGCCAGCGCTGCCAGGGCGCACAGGCACGCCACGCCAATGGCGGCCGCAAAGCTGCACAGAATGCCACGATAATCTTTGATGGCCGTGAGATAGCTCATGCCGTTCCAGTTGACGATCATAATGTTGAACAGCCACAGGCACAGCAGCCCCTGCAGCAGCGTGGCGCCCGAGAACAGCAGAAAGACGCCGTAGAGCACCGTGCCCACAACGAGCATGATGGCATTAGATCCCCAAAACGAAGGCAGAATCTCATCCTCGCGCTCGGCAAAAAGCATATCGGCCAAAAAGCGCGTGACCGGCATAGAGAAAAAGCTTGTGAGCGTGAGCGACGCCAGCAGCGTATAGGTCACCATGCACACCAGCAGGTCTTGGTTGGCGCGTCCCACGCCCCACAGACCGCACAGCACCAAGATGCCCACCTGGAGCAGCACGCCCAACAGCATGGGGCCCGTGCACACAATGCCAGCGTAGCCATAGGCGCGCATCGTGGCAAACAGACCCTTGCGCCTAAACAGGCGCTTGAGCTCAAAACCGATTCCGGCCACCGGCTACTCCCCCCTCTCTGGGCAGGTCAAACGCACGCGCCGTCTCATCGTATAGCGCGCGATAGTTGGCGAGCATCTGCTCGTGCAAGAAGTACGTGGCAACGCGACGCTGCCCGCGCTCCCCCATCTCAATGCGACGAGCGCGGCTTGTGCACATGCGTTCCATGGCATCGGCCAAGCCCTTGCGATACATAGGCGGCGTCACAAAACCCGCCACGCCAAAGTCGTCGCCCGGGGCGCCTTCGAGAAGCTCGCGACAGCAGCCCACCTCGGTCGTCACGCAGGGACGGCGCGCTGCAAGCGACTCCAGCACGCTGAGCGGCTGGCCCTCGGAGATGCTCGTCAAAATGGTAAAGTCGAGCTTTTCCATGTACTCGACCACGTTGACGCGGCCGGTAAAGATCAGGTCGCGCACGCCCAGGGTTTCGACCAGCGCGTGGCACTCGGCGCCGTACTCCTCGTCGTCCACGCCGCCCATGATGTGCAGGCGCACCTTGGGCAGGCGCTCGTGCAGCTCAAAGAAGGCATAGATCATAGTCTTGACATCCTTGATGGGCGCAAGGCGCACCACCGCGCCAATATCCACCCAGCCGTCATCGGTCTTTAAGGGAATATCCTTAAAGCGATCGAACTGGATGCCGTTGGGGATGACCAGGCATTTGTCCGCATCGCAGCCCATATCAATCTGCGTCTTGCGGGCGTTATGGAACAAACTCGTCACGCGGAAGGCGCGGCGGTAGATCTCCTCCGAAAGCAAATAGAAAAAACGAATCCAGCGGTCCTTGAACGACGGCACCACCCAATCGGCGCGAATGATCTCTTCCTCGCGTTCGCGGGTATAGATGCCATGCTCGGTCAGCAGCACCGGCGCATGGTGAACGCTTGAGCCCAGGCAGGCGAGCAGGCCACCGTAGCCGGTCGAGATGGCATGGTACACATCGGCCACCGGCACCTCGCTGCCCAACAGGTAGAGCACGGGCAGCAACATGGAGCGCATGGTGTGGAATGCATCGGCAAAGGGCGTGTAGGGATACTCGGCCAGGCACACGTCGCGAAAGATATCCATAAACGTGCGGCTCTGCAAAAACGAGAGCGGATGCACGCGGCGGCGGTGGAAGATATCGAACAGCACGTCCCAGTCCGGATTGGAGAGCGACACCAGACGGCGTAGCGCCTCGCGCTCACGGTCGTTAAAACTAGCTTCATGTTGCTCGCCCGAAAGCCGCAGGGCATCGTCCAGGAAAACCTCGTGCACCTCGACCACGTTGCCGGGCAGCTCGTAGACAAACTTGCCGCGGTCGGCAGCATGCGCGCCGATCACCCACAGCACAAACTCGTGCTCGGGCATGGCCTGGATATAGCCATGCATCCAGGTAGATACGCCGCCGTGCACATAGGGGTAGCAACCCTCGAGTACCAAGCAGATCCTCATTTGTCGCCACCCTCCTTGCGCTCGATCGTCACGGTCTTATCATTTGCCTTGAGCAGATACAGATTGCCCGTAAGGTGCGTCAGTTCGCCACCCGTGACTGCACCCGGCTCGCCATTGTTGGCGCGGAACATGAGCCACGCCTCGTCGTGGAAATTGCCCAGGCTGAGCGTCCAGGCATCCGCGCTGGTATCCACGCCCACCGTCACGGACGAAAAGCGCTGGATGGCGCCCGAGCATTCCGAACCGGTCTGACGCCGCAGGTCGGGCGCAGACTTGCTAAGCCAGTCCAGGTAGTCGGTCAGGCCGCCCTTGTAGACCTCCCAGCCCTCCTTGGCGCCGCGATCGGGATCGAGCAGATCGTCCGGATGCATAAAATGCGTGCTCACGTAGTGCATGTTGAGTTCGAACACGCCTGCCAGGCGCATATAGGAATCGTCGACCATGCCGCCCGAGACAATGCGCGGCTGCTCCACAATGCCATCGCTCGCCACGCCAAACTCCTGCACGTACGGCAGGTCGGTGCCGTCCTCAAAATACGTACTGCCGATGGTCTTAATGCGCGGAACGTCGGTGCCGATAAGCTTGCGCGCACGGGCCGAAAGGATATTCGACGGCGGCACGTAGACCGAGCCGTGCGCATTGGGCAGCACCTCGTCCTGGAAAGCGATAAGCTCGTTGAGCGATGCGACAAGCGTTTCCTTGTTCTTCCACGTCTTGTAGTCGTACAACGTGCCGTAGTCGGTGTCCCAGAGCGCCAGAGGCTGATGGTTGTAGCCGTGAAAGCCCAGCTCTCCGCCCATCTGCAGCAGCATGCCGCCAAAGTAGCGGAACTGCGTGGTATCGGCCTGGCGCGCGGGCTCGGTCTGGTTGACCGCGTCCTCGTAGTTTTCGATCATCACGCCGGTATAGCGAATGCCGTATTTTTGCGCAAGCTTTTGCAGATCGGGCCACCAGACCTTGGTGTAAAAATCCGCAATGGAAAGGCCGTAATCACGCTTGATATAAGTACCATCGCCCGAGGGCACGGGGCTAGGAAAGTCGTCCAAATAGAACACGGCGCTGTTGATGACCGGATAGGCCGTGGCATCACCCAGCAAGCTTATGGCCGAAGCATAGAACCCACGCATGACCTTGTCGTAGATGCCAATGTTGCACACCACGGTGTGACCACTGCCGCAATCGTTAGACCAAATGAGCGGCGTGCCCGCGTCACCGGTCTTTGCCCATACGTGCGCCGTTTCGCGCAATGAAACCGAGAGCGAAGAATCGAAGGGGTCCGAGAACTCGTAGCGCTCTCCTCCGCCCAACATAAAGTCCTCGCTCGGAACGATACTTTCGGCTGTCGCATAGTCATATCCGGCCGATTCGATACCAAGCTTGGAAGCTATAGCCTGCAGGTAGTTCGAGTTATCTGGCGTCATGCCCAGCATAAGCGAACCGCCGGCACTCACCCAACTCATAATGTCGGTCAGATGCGTACCCAGTCCGTCAAGCGAGGGCATAAGCACAATCACGCGATCAAACGACGTGAGCGATGGGATCGCGTCCGCACCGTCGGTGGCAATATCAACATCGCGATGGGCGATCTTCATGTCCAGCAAAATCTGGTCGAACTGGTCTTTAACGTCGTCGACGCTATCTTGGTCCGAGTCGGTAATGACCAGGCATGTGGGCTTTTGGCCAAAGATTGCCGAGCTTGCAGGCGTAGCGTCGGTGGCGCCGAGCATACCCAACTTGTGCTGTCCAGCGCTGTACTGCACTCCGGCGCGTTCGATCAGCAGCACGGCGGCCATGACGATAAAAACAGCCCACACTACGAGCAGTCCCATCCAACGAAAGCGGCCTGCACGGTCGCGGATATGTTGCACCACGCTCATCGGGCTTCCTCCCCGTCGCGCCAAAACGCCAGCTTTTCGCGGTTGCCAGCGCTCAAATACACATGTTGCTTGTCAATCGCATCGATCACACGGTAGACCTCGTCACCGTCGCGGCGCATCACGGCCAAGCGCAGGCAAAGCATCCAAACCTCCTGCTCGTCGGGCACGTCGAGCACCAGCTGATCGGTCACGGCCTGCGCCTCGTCGATCTGTCCGACATCGGCCAGCGCCGTCGCATATCGAATGCGCAGCTCAAAGGTGTCCTCGCGCTCGCAGCGACGCGCAAGCAGGCGCGCGTACTGTTGGCGCTGAATCTGAGCCACGCGCCCCTCGGCCAAGCCCGAGCCCAAGTATTCACCAAGAAAATCGCAGTATTCGTTGAGGTTTTGCACGCTCGGGTCCGTCTTAAAGGCACGCTCCAGCTGCTGCAGTTTAAGGTCGGACTCCTTGGAGATCTGCGCCACCGCCGTCGCGGCATAGTGCGCCACCTCAACGTCGTCGTTAAGCTTAGCCGCCTGCAGCTGCGCCAGGTACGCGTCGGGCTCCTCGGTGAGCATGGAGAGCATTAAGCGGCGCCGGTATGCCGGGTCGTTGACGATGAGCGCCTCCTCGAGCGGCACTACGCCTGCATCGTCCTCACCACTCGGTACCGGCATACTGCGATGCAGGTCGTCGTTGAAGCGAAGCGACTCCAGCGCAGACTCTTTCAGTCCCTCGCCAAACACCGCGCTGCGGACCGATAGCAGAACCACCAGCAACGGGCCCCATAGCGGCACCAGCACTATCACAGGCAGCATGTGCCCGTGCACCGGCAGCAGGCCCAGCTTCATGAGCGTCCACAGCACCAGGCAAACCAGCGCATGAATCAGCAGCAAGACGGCAGCAACGACAAGCGAGATCAAGCGGCACCCCCCTCACCGTCACCGGTGCAAGAGATGTGCTGCAACAGCGCCACGATGTCCTCGCCGTCGACGGGCTCCACCGCAATCTGCTTTGCGCTCAGGCGCTCGCGGATAACGGGCAGATCGCACGCCTTTGCCTGACGCATGAGCAGGTAGAGCACGTCGCCGTCGACCAAGCCCGCCGCATCGTTCTCGCGGATAGCCGAACCAATCGCGCCCACCAGCTCGCCGACAGGCTCCATGCCCGGCACCACGCGCAGGAGCAAAAAGCTCCCCATCTTGCTATCTGCCAACGCCTGCTCCGCCGCGAGCTCTTGGCCAAAGGCCGCCTGCTTGAGCACGCAAGTGCCGTCAACGCAGCGCTTATCCTGCGCCACCGCCTCATAGTCAAAGGCGCGCCCCAGCGCGCTTTCGACCAAGCCGCACAAGATGCGGAACAGGTTTTGGTAATAGAGCGTCATTTGATTCTGAGCCGCGCGACGCACAGAGATCAACACGGCGGGTGCCCCGTCGCGCTCGATCGAGTATCCAAACATGGGCAGCCCCGGCGTCAACTCGCGATTCACCCACAGGTTCGAACGGCCCCCGCCGCCCAAAAGGGGCGCAAGCTGCTCAAGCGAAAACGAGCGCGTGGCGTCTTCGGCAATCACGGGACTCGCCGCCACCAGACGTGCAAACGCCCCGCCCGAAACGTGATAGATCGCCACCGAATCGTTTTCGAGAATCTCACCCATGAGCTCGCAGCACTTGCGATAGATGTCGCGCGGATTGAGCACGTCGAGCTCTTGCGTCACGGCAAAGATCTTGCCAAAGCTATCCTGACGCCCCACAATCTGGCGCTTGTATGTGCGCTTGTCCTCGATGGCATCGTGGTAGAGCTGCGTGAGGAACGTATTGCGATTGCGCACGAGCTCGTTTTGGTCACGCTCCACCCTAATGGCCTCGCTGTTACGCAGCTGCACATAGCCGCACACCGCACCCACCACAAAGTACGCGATAAACGGCAGCCAGTTGGACGGCTCGTAAAAGAGACCCTGGAAGGTATAGCCGTACTGAGTAAAGTAGCTCGCGGCCAAACCCACCGACGCCAGCAGCGCCGCAACCAGGCCAAAGTCCAAGCCATACAGCGTGCCGATCAGCACCACGTAGAGCAGGCGATAATCGAGCACGTTGAGCTGGGCCGATTGGGAGAACAGGTGCTCCAGCACCTCGAACAGGACCCAGGCAACGCCCGTCTCCAGGCATTTAATAGGCAGCGTGCGCATTTGGATGCGGTCGATGGCGGCGCGCAAGGGGTTGACCTTCTTTGCGCGGCCAGCACCCCAACGCGCTTGAATGGTCGAAAGATCGCGCAGCAAGTCGTAGCGCTGAAACCAGCCATAGCGCACGCGAGCGACGTCGCTGACGGGCAGGACGTAACCAGCAGAATCGCCATAGGCAGCTGAAAGCCCTGGGAACAGCGCCTGAAGAGCCTCGCCCACTTCACCCGCCGTGTGATGGAAGGCATCGGCAACGTCGAGCGTCTCAAAGTTACCATCCCAGCTGTCGAAGATACGGCGTACCAGCACCGCAAGCTCCTCGGCACACAGCAGGGGAAACGCCGCATCCTGCGCGCCCTGCAGAGCGACCGATCCAGTTGAGCACGCATCGAACAACGGCACCAAAAACGGGTCCTCCAGTGCGGCAGACGCGGTATACAGGAACGGCACGCGCAGGATCTTGGTTTGAACGCCCTCGCGAGCAGCGTAGTAGCGGCACAGGTCGTTTGACGCACGGGCGATAATTCCCTTGCCCGTTCGCCCCGCGGCATCGGCGGCACCCTCGGCACCCGCGGGCCCCGCTACATACAGCAGTTGGACCCGGCGACCCGCGCACGCACGAAAGACCGAGCGCAGCAGCTCGATATCACCCACGGCATCGGTATGCGGGGTAAGGTAATTAGACAGGTAGACCACGCGGTCGAACTCGTAGGCTTGTTCCAAGTGCTGGAGCAGCTCTTTCCACGAGGCATGGGGCGACGGCTCATCGCGGCGCGCTTCCGCGGCAGCGACGACCTTAACGTGATCCCCGGGGAACGCCTTGGAGCAGAAGTCATCGTCAACATATGCGGTATTGCCAACAACCAGCACTTCCACGACGTTCCCCCTCCCCCAAAATCCAAATTTACTATAGTCAAGTACGCGTATTTTACGCTATCAACGCGAGCTGGAACGCCTTTAAAGCTGTCTTAAGAAATTTTTTAGAGGATATGGGGACATCGAGGATCCTAATAAGCGCCTAATCCGGAAGTACGGCGAAAATCCGAGAACTGCCGACCAAACCCCTGTTTTAGACTTTCGCGACCTGCTGTTTTGTAGCCGAAAATTGGGTTACGCTCGGCGAGCTCCGATTTTCCCCGCACTTCCGAAAACAAAGGGCGAAGGGAGCTCTTTAGAACAAACGAATACCCAAACCCCTCTTAATCGCCTTGTTCATAACGTCGTTAAGTCGCTTAGGCCAATTCGCAATAAAGAAAAGGCAGGTGCAGCATGCGCAAAATGAATCATTGTTCAGACGTTCAATCTCATTGAGCAGAAGTTCAGAATGATTGATGCCCGCCACGGTCGCAGCTAAGTCAGCCAGAGACTCGTTTGCAATTGGCATCATCTGCTCATTAGTTAACCAAAGCGACCTCAGGGCATGGACGGCAATAATGCAGGCAAATGTAAAACCATCAATACGCCCAATATCCGCAAGCGAATCTCCCCTCCTGGCAACCCAGTCCTTGTAAGATCGCTTGCCAAAAATCACATCTGAAGGAACAAGGGCGTCATCCAGAGAGAGACACTTCAAGGGATCAAAATCACGATATGCTTCAACCGATGGATAGCTCAGATATAGCTGACCCATATCAGTGCTATCGCAGTAATAGTCTTGCATTAGCTCAAGCCGTTTAAAATCGAGCCGATTGTCCTGAGGATCTAAGTCAAATATGAGCAAGGTGTCTGTAAAACTGGATTCGAGAAGCCGAGCCGCATCATCTTTATCCGAAAGAAGCTCAGCGACAAAGGGCTTAAGATCAATGGACTCGAAATCGCAACCGTATTCTTGAAAGAGCTTATCAAGAAAGTCATGAACATTGATCTCGACAGGAACAATTTGATGATCATCCGCGAGGCTAAAAGATTCAAATAAACGCCCCATCAGCTGAGGCTCGCGTTTTGCGCCTTCAACAATGAGCAGGACGTTCTTTTCAGACGCACCGTTCATGGCTACTCAAACTCTCCGGCTCGGAGGAGCTTCTCAATATTGTTGCCGAGCCTCAACTCACGATCGGTGGAATCGGCCAAGGTTCGAATACCCTCTTTTGCAGAAATTTGATAAACGCAGTCGGGCCTCATTACGCCATTCTTAACAAGCGAAGTGTTGTGGGTGGAGCACAATATCTGACAAGATGTCTTGGAAGCAAAGAGCTTCAAAAGGCTCTCAGCCATCTCAAAGTGGCAAAAAGCGTCAAACTCGTCTATAAACAAAAAGCTGGCAGACTCGTTTAGCTCAAGCTCAGAGAACACCTTAACCAGAGTTCTTGTACCGCTAGAACACGCCTCGACAAACGGGATGCATCGCATGGGATGATTGAAATATAGAACAGGCGAGCCGTCGGACTCTTTAATAACGATCAGGGACTCATCGACTCCAAAATTGCGAATAAATGATTCAAATTCCGCAACTTTGTTCTCGCGTATGATTTTGTTGATTACCTTTTTTGTTTCAACCCCTTTTAATCGAAAGTTGTCCGTGCGAATCAGCCTCATGCGCGAGACAAATCGGCGTAATTCAGCCAAGGCACCTAAAACATTAGTTGGAAGACTGCTCGTTATATAAGAAAGAAGGCTCAACGAAGCATCGAAGAATTCAAAATTAAAGCCAGCTGCACCGATTCGTTCAAGGTGGTTCTCTTCGAAAACGCCGCGTGCATTATTGAAATCGAAAATTCGTTCCCCATCAATCGATAGGGTCTCGTGAAGCCAAGTAGTCGGAGAAGTCTTCTCATAGCAGTAATTGATTTCGCGACCGTCAAATTCAAAGACATAGGTGAACTGTGCCGTACCTCGCCCGCAATCAGCATTCAAAAACAGACGATCATCCTGGTCAGAATAATCGAATGCCTTTGGAAAGCCGAGCGTAATGTCGAATATAGCTGAACCGAAATTCGATTTACCAGACGCATTTCTGCCGATCAAAAGTGCGGTTTTCACGGTTCCGTTTTTAACGTTATTTTCTGCAAACTGGTAATCACGAGAAGCTGCAAAATTAAATGTAACCGGAGTCGGAAAATTCCTATAGCCATCAACAGTAAAACGCTTAAGCATGAGAGTCTCCTATCTCTTGCCGTAATTATATTACGGCAAGAGATAGGAGACCTGCACAAATTACGTAACTACGGGAAAAGTCATGTAACCAAAGCCCGTTCGAACCATGAAAACCTACTGAGAGAGCCGCTCAAACCAGAAGTATGCGGCAAAATCTAGACATGCCGTCCATGCTGGATAGTAGCAACGCTTCTACCTGCGGTTTCTTTTCATGAAAAGGGCGGTGTGCTCAAGGATTCCGAAATTTGCCGCATACTTCCATCGGGCAATTCCGGAAGTGCGGTGAAAAACAGAGAGCTGTCGACCAGACCCCGGTTTTGGGCATCCGCGAGCTGCGGTTTTATTGGTAAAAATCCGGGTGTGCTCGGCGAGTTTCGATTATCCCCGCACTTCCGAAAAACGCGATAAAAAAAACCCGCTACCCTAAAGCGAACACGCGACAACATCCAGTTGTCGCGGAAACGTCAAAGGGCCGTTGCCGGAAACCCGGACAACGACCCTTCTTTGTCACTGCCTCACGTAGAGTCCGCGGCGACTGCATCACTTAGAATATCTTACCGTAACTTCCAGTGACCACGACTGCGCGCCATCGGCTCTTCACCCGCATTCACGGTAAACCTCGATAGAAAACCCGGAATTCTCGGAGATGTGCACTCTATTCTGCGAACTGATACCTGACCTTGAGGCTATTCAACTGGTTATATGGCAGGTAGCCATCTTTTTGCAAACGACCCACTACAATTCCTGGGGCAATTCCTATCTCATCGGCAAAAGACGCAACGGAACTACACGTCTTGCTTCCAGCAACGAGCTGAACATATGCCTCTGGTGGAATCAAGATATCGCGCGCGAAAGCATCCGCCGTGCGTTCCTCCTCTTCGGTAGTCCCAGTAGTTCGTCCAATGTGTCCTTTAATAACATGCGCCAATTCATGGAAAAAACTGAACCAGAACTTATCGGCATCGGCCCCGCGCAGCGTGAGCGCGAGCACAATCTTTGATCCGTCATAGAACGTCGCACCATTTAGAAACGTGTGCTCAAGATGGGGCAAAAAGACCGTCGCAATCCCACATTCAGCCAACATAGACACAAGGGCTGGCTGAAAATCTGCAGGATCCATAGACGTAAGCTCTCTGAGTTTGGGAATACACTCCTCAAGCTTACCGACATTGATCTTACAGGTCGTTATACCTCGCGCATCGATCTTGGCCTTCTGGGCCCAAGCCAAAAGTGCATATTCGGATTCAGCGGTTTCCTTCTGGCGACGATAAGCGATTCCCGGAGCAAGTCGGTCTTCATTCAGCAGCGTAAGTCTAACAACCTCAAAGAATTTTCTAAGCTCGACCACTTTAACAGCCACAGAGCGCGTCGGCTCGACCCATCCCAGTTTGGCCATTTGTGCATAAGGAAACTTCCTGGCTATCTGCTTATCCTCTTCGATAGAATTTTCGTCCTCGACCTGCAGCAACTTCTCACGATAACGCGCCTCAAGATTCATCCAAAATGCCGAGGGAACGCCCAGCACCATCTCGAGCCTATGTGCGGTATTTGGAGTAAGTTCAACTTGTCCATTTATAAGCTGACTTATGAACTTCTCAGAGTAATCCATGCGCCTAGCAAACTCGCGCTGGCTCATACCGCGATACTCAAGCTGCTCCTTTATAGTGGCCCCCGGTGGTGTTGCGATATAAGTCTTGCTCCTTGCCATGCCTTCTCACCTCTTAAGCATTCTCCTGTTTACAAATCTCATGCTAGTGGTAGTCAACGATTTCTTGAATTTCCGCTATCTGAATCTCATCCCTTATGACTTCAAATACCAATCGCAGAGGATGTACCAAGTCCATTGCAAATTGCCCTTTACGGTCACCAACAAGCTGATGGCATCGCCCGATCCCAAACTGAACGAGCATCTCGACGGAATCAGCAGCATGAATCTCATCTACACGCTGTTGGATAAGGCCCACGGTGCGCTTATCGAATTTTTTGGCAGCAACGGAAGCGTTTGTGCAGATCTTTTCAATGTGACGATTCTTGTAATTGACCTGCATGACCACCTCCTACCATAGTTTTACCTCTGCGGTAAAGCTACTATAGCAGCTAAGTAGGACAAGAACAATATCGGCAGGAAAAGCCGGCCAACCACACTGGAATACCACAGCGGCTCTACCTGCGGCTCTTTTGTTGGAAAAGGCCGTTGTGCTCAGGGGTTCCAGATTATGTCGCACACTTTCGACGGGCAATTCCGTAAGCGCGGGTAAAACCAGATTCCTGTCGACCAGACTTGGGATTTGGATATCCGTGATCTGCGGTTTAGCTGACAAATAACGGAGCGTGCTCGGCGAGGTTCGAATTTCCCCCGCACTTTCGGAATACGCTATAAATCCAACGTTTCTAGAACGATCAATGAAAGTTAAACTGCATCGCTTAACAGTCGTCCGGAGCGGCGAGCGTCCCCGGCGGCAATACCCCCCGGGGCCCTCTACAGGGCAGGGGCAGACGGCCATCCGGAGGCGCCCGATCGGCAGCCCCTCGGGACTTGCCCGTATCGTAGGCAATGTACCGAATGCTCGCCATCAAAATTTATCGATGGCCCATTTCAGACTGTAACGGCCCCCAGCGTTGAAGTATCGAGCTCCCCGTGCATCATATCGCCACACAGATTGCATCCTGCCAATGTCGTACCAATGTCGTTAAATTTAACCAATGAAGCCGTCACGCGCTGCTCCCCTCTATCAAATCTCGCAAACGATACGCGCGCGACGAATCGAATTGGTCGATAAGGAAGTCGAGGACGACGCGCAGATCGCCTCCCAGCACTCCCCGCCGAGCCATCCTTGATCCCAGCTCTTCAGCGGCACGAGCACAAATTTCCTCGAGATAATATTGCATATTTGAATCGAGTCGCGAAGAAGAGAGGCGGACCCCGTTGCGGATAACCGTCGCGCACCAGTGGAGGCCCTTTTCCAGGCGCTCGGGTACAACCTCATGCAGCAGATATGCGAACGAAGTCAGAGCTGCAGTCCCTTTTTGTCGTCGTGAGACCTTGGAGAAGAAGCCGTCCCAGCGGTCGTAGTCCAAAAATGACTCAAAAACGTTATGGGACCAAGACGGATCCGCAAAAAGCAACGCTTCTAGCAAATCGTCGGGATTGCTTCTGTTATCGAATGAAACATTGACCGAAAAACACGCTTCATAAGTCTCGCTCCAATACGCGAAGAATAGCGAGTCGTCCAGCCTCCCCCGAAGTCGGGCATAGAGTAATTCAGACAGAAAACGCCCACCCACATATTGTTGAAGCAACAGCGGAGCAATCTCGGCAAGAATACGACGAAAGCAACTTGGCTTTGTCTCAATTAACCACATCGCAACATGTCGCACAAAGCGAACCTGAGAATCAAAAATCCATGAGGCGTCTCGGTGGGCCATCAGCCCAGATGAAGTCGCCTTTATATAGTCTTCTATAGCAAATGGATCACACCCGTCTTTGCTGCAAGCTGCCACCAAGACGAAACACGTCGCAAGGTGTTTCGGATTGTAGACAACGTAGTTTTCCAAATAAGAGACACCAAGATCCATGGCGATGATTCGTTCCGGCAATCGCGGATATTCTTCAAGGAGTAATTCCATCGGTTTATCGCTACTCAACCGAAGCTCTGGAACGGGAACCCGCAATGCGTCCTTCCGATTCTTATCCCAGAATTTACCAGCTGTAAGATACCCAACTAGAAAGGCCTCGATTGCACGGACATTCCCTGAATAATAGGCTCCTATAGCCTCTATTAAAGACGAGTGCAAAGCCCTATCCGAACCAACGACCAGCCTTGCAACAAGAGTCGGAAATTCGCCCACTCCCCGAGCCGCAGACAAAACGCAAGCTTTGACAGGTGCCCCAAGAGAAGACTCTCGATGAGAGGGATACGCATTTGCAGCACCTAGGCATTCCGAGACATACTCGTAGCACCATTCAAGCTCGGAATCCGAAAGTCCATCCAGATAGTCTCGAAGAGCAATTGCAACTGTGTATTCACACGCATCGCGGAGAAACAAGGCCGCGCCGTCACCATCTATCAGTTTCTTAGCATGAGCCAAAGCGGCGTTGATTGAATCGAAGTCATCGTTAAACTGAGCACCCTTTTCCCATCCGTTGTGCGCCCACGTATAAAAAGCAAGAGATTGACTCGGATTCGCATCTTCCAGCATTGCTTTATGCTGTTCTAGCTTTTCTGCCAAATCCTTGTCTGGATTAATCTCCAATAGCACTCCAGGATGATTCGGGTCATCTGAATTTCCAGCAACCTTAAGTCGCCGCGAATCCATCTGCTGGTACGCCCATCTTGTGGCCGCATCTTCCTCATCCGACGACCCCATCATGTCGTCAATAATCGAATGAATGCAATCAGCAGCGCTAGTCTTTCCATCCAGCAGGAAAAGGCCGTTATCAAGCTGAACAAGAAGCGCGGCGTTTGAAATCTGCTTCTCGCTAATTCGATACTTCGAAACAATCTCTCTGTCTTGGTTATGCAGATAGTGGCTCGCAAGAGGAGAAACCGCCGGATCAAACCACCCGTTCATCCGTCTGCCTTTATCCAGCATGACCACAGCCCGACAAGAAAGTAACGCGCAAAGCACGTCGGGGCATTTTATCGGCGCATTCAACACGGCCGAAACGACCACAGATATAACTGAACAAGAATGTGATGACTTCAAAGCTGTAAAGCACACGTATTCAAGCTGCTCAGAAGTAGCTGCATCTGAAACCTCAAGTAACCATCGCTCAAACGCCATCATGATTGACGAATACAAATCAGAACTGCAGCCATTTAAATGCGCCGTCCAAAGTCTGCTGCTAAAAATATAGCTTCTGTCTATCTCACCCAGCCGCATGCTCGCTTCAAAACATTCATCTGCATAATTCGAGTGCAAGAGAGCGTCAGCAACATGGTCGGCAATTCTGCAGACTAACCGCAATGCAGCATTCCAATCAGACCTAAATAGGGCATAGACAGGAGTTTGCATGGCGCTTGCCGGACAGTACGACATTTCGCGGGCGCGGAGCGCGAATTCCTTTTCGAAATCAAAGGGCATCTCATAGAATTCGTGTTTATGATCGCCTTTGATTGTCCAAGCATTAAATAAGAACTCCGAGTACTCACCTGGAATAGCGCGTGCAACATACCATGTCGATAGAGAATCCTTAATCAAACCTTGGAATAAGGGGTGGTTACATTCCCTGCAATCGTCCCAATCCCTCTCCTGCGCACAATAGGCTGCCAATTCTTGGCACAGCTCTCTCGCCGTTTCAAGAACAACCGAAACGCATGTTTCTTCTGCACCGTTATATTGATAGGGATTGCCCTCATGCTCAATCTTCTTTATCAACGCGAGCGCAATCAGACCTGCTTGGCGCGCCGTTTCTCCAGTATGGTTGCTTTTGCTCCAAACATCTAGAACTTTAACGAGATCAAGAGACGCCTCTAGAGGAATCTCTTCCCTATAGCTATATAGAAAAGCAATATAATCCCTCCAGCCGTAGCCAGATGGTTTTTCCTGAAGGGGAACCTTACCTTCGAATCCGCTATTTGATATGCGTTCCATAGCTTCGGAATCAATATCCATGCAAGAGCGCCGCAACGTTTTTCCCAGATCGCTCGCAAAGGCCCAGCCATTCGCCTTAAGTTCAAAGGAAAATTGCGATAACAGCTCTGCCGTTTGGTCGGACCGCAGCATCGAACGATGGATGCAATCTCCCCACTTCTGATATACGTCTTCGTCGCCAAGCACTTCTTCGGCGAAGCATTCCAGCGCACCACGGTTTGCGCCACCGCTATCAACAAGCCAATTTGACAGCATTTTCTTCGTCGCAAAATCCGGCTTCAACTCAGTCAAAAAACGTCTAGTTGAATCTGATATCGAAAAAAGATGATTTAGCAACGCGTCAATTGCAAGCTCTTCATAATAATCGTGAGCGAAATGCACGCTCCACATATCAAAATTGACAATAAACCCGGCTTTTCGAAACCGTTCGAGCACTTTCATGTTGGGTTTAAAGCTCGTCTTGACATATGAAAGCCGACGAGACGCCATCCAGAAAACCGTCTCTTTTCTCAATGCAGATTCGGCTTCGCTATCACCTTTGAGATAGAGCTCGTTAAGGACAAAATCTCTCAATGCTTCTTCTGACATTATCTGCCCCGGCCTCACCTTTGAGAGGACTTTGGCGATAATGGGCTTTCTGAACGGAGGGACAGATGCGATTGAAGAATACTTGTCCGCATAACCTAAACGAATAAGATAGTCGCGCGCCTGATCTTCGCTAAAGCCACCAACCGAAACAACTGTATAAGCAGACTCAAACGCATCATGAACGAGCTCTTCCACTTCTCTTCTACATGAAGAGCGAACCGTCACGAGAACCGTCCAGTTTCCATCGTGCGCAAAACCAAATAAAGCAGCTGGTAAGGAACGGTTCTGCGATTCGAACAAGTACTCGGCAGAATCAACCAGCAGATAGCGCTTGTCCGTTGATTGAAAGGCACGTTGAGCATCGCTTAGCCCAAGCCCGCGCCAGCCGCCAATCAGGTCTTCCTCGCTCCTCCAAGCGTCAGCGTCATGACAGTCCACCACAACAACAATCGAATCACTGGGGAGCGAGGACAGGTAGTCTTTGGCGACCGCGGTCTTGCCAACGCCCGAGTCACCCGCAAGCAATACAACGCTGTTCCCCTTACGAAATCCCCCGCGAATCTGCTCGAGCAGGTCACTCCGGTCAATCTTAAATTCTTCATCTTTAATGACAACTGATGTATCGATGTGCTTAAAGTAGCGCTTGCCCTGATCAACAAGACGCAACCCCAAGCCAAAGGCATCATGCAGATCGCTCGAGAAAAAGTGCCGTGCTATTGCTTCGTTCTCAAGCAACACAAACGAAGATTCAAAGGCAGATGCAAGAAACCAGACTATTTTTATTCCAAGGCGGGCGGCATGGTCTTCGGTATCTGTCTTAGCCACAGGGTCCCGAACGCCGTCCGAGCTTATGTTCCCTGCCCCAAAATCCCTATTGCAATAGAAAACAAGACGCGTCATTTCTGGATAACACTTATGGGCCTCATCCACAGCGGCAATTAGTTCGCGCCTCTTTTGCGAAAGAGCTACTTGATAGTACTTTGCCTGCCACCCAATTACCTCGTCATTAACCGCAATTGGGTCAGTTTCGATCCCAGGATTATTGATGTAACGAGGTATGCCCATCTCGCACCCATGTTCTTTACAAAACAGCAGGTAGCAAAGCTGCTCAAAAGCAGCCTGCTCATTGCCACTAAACTTGCAAGCAAATACATTCCAGTCTGCAAGAACCAACTCTAAGACCTCCGCGCACGTACGGGAAAGGGACGCCTTCTACATGCATCAATAATACTAGCAAGGCGCCCGTTTCGTTTTTCTTGCTTTGTGCAGACGTTCTCAACCTCAATCGAACAGGACACCATCTGAGAATCAAGTAATTGACTTTGAACATCAGAGTGGGACCAGTATCTGCATCGACACCCAAACCGCAAAATTCCAGAAGATGAACTTGATCGTCGATACCCAAGAAAGGTTTGTCAAACTTAACTGGTTTTAAATAAAGAGAGGCGGCCATCCAGAAGAACAACCGCCTCTTCGCAAGACGCAAGGCCGAAGGTTGACTGCGTCAATACCGCAGATTCACTCTAGTACTCGAATCCCAAAGGGACAATTCAATTTTCGGCAGCAAGTAATACCCCTCGTAGATCTATATGAACACAGCCGACTACCACCATAATCTACACAGCGTGCAGGGCGATCCGTTGGAAGCGTCTTTAGCGTACGGGATGGGCATCTACGCCAACTAGATCTTGCCGATCCACTGCATGTTCACGGTGCAAGAGAGCAAGATCGCAAACAATACCGTCGTGATTACCACGCGAATGATCGATAGGTTCAGGTGCGCCGACGCCAGATCGGTATCTTGCGATATGGCCAAGTCGAGCGGCAGCTGAATCGTAAGATCAATTCTGGAGGTGACATTCCCTGCACGGATGCCCCCGCACGGCCTTGCGCAGCCATGCCAAGCATGCTGTAAAATATCGTCAAAAAAAGAGAGCCGACGCATCAACCCTCTTCAGGTGTCGCCCGAAGGCTTCCACCGCAATTGACTATATTTTAGTCGATATCCTATGTTTGTCTACGGGCCCGTCCACCAGTGATGGCCCAGAGGGCGGAAGCATCGATCCTATATTTAGCGTCACCCGAGAGCATGAGGCACCAACAGGGAATGATATTTACGATTTGCCACTCAGCACCCATACAGAAAAGGCCTTAAACCTACGCAAACAAACTAGATGGAATTTAGCCCTCGGCTATGTTCCACAAAACCACCCCAAGCTCCTCTAGCTTCTTTGACTTAATAACGTTTCCCAAGTTCACCATAATGTCGGTGGAAGAAACTAACTGTTGGGTCGTGGGAATATCTATAACAGCAATTTCACCACTTGCATGTTGCACCGGCCCCGAAAACAAAACGCCGAGAAATTTAAATCGCCGCTGACCAAGAGTAATCGTTCCGTCGTCGACATATGGTCCATTATCCAGCAGAAATACGGGCGACCCGCTCGACCCAGGAAAACAAGCGCAATCTATCATAAATTGAGGCAAGCCGTTGAAATCGTATCTTGGATGGGTGGCCGTCATGCCCCTGCGCATAAGTGGGGCATTGTGCACTTCATCAATAAGACCGATCGGATAACCAATCATAATGACGTCTTCAAAAGGGCTTAGCTTGTTAAGTTCAGCTTGAGAAGGGATAAGACTTTCGTCTACGGAAACATGATGCGCGTTGGGGTCATGCTCATGCATTAGTTCGATAACGCCCTGAAGCGGAAGTGCACAAAGATCTATAGAATTATCGGGGTGCCCAACCCAAACGTCCTCACCATCACCGATGGCAACGTTAAACGAACGACGCTCGCTAATGTCGCCCTCGCGATGAACGTACGGAACCGAGAGGAGTGTTCTAGACGCTCCACTCACCACATGCTTATTGGTAATAAGCACTGGAAGCGTTGTGGTGCCCTTAGAATAGGTGAAAATAAAGCCGCTCCCCCGAGACAATCCCCCGTCAGTGAGTTCGCAGCGCACCTGCACCGTAATGTACATTAGCTTTTCTGTAAGATCCACTATGCCATCCTTCTTAAGCTCTTAGGGACAGGAGCCCCTAACTATAGAAAATCAGCTCTAAATCTGCCTTCGAAATACTGAAACCTCACCTTTCCAGGAAACAATATATCTTTAAACAACATTGGAAAGCACCATACTGACCCAGCCAGCAAGGTCAGCAGGCAATATATAGGCATTTTCATGCCCATTCTCAGATATCAGAGCCATTGGGGCATCGTCTTCGCCAAACATTACATCCATCACCTTATATGTTCTGGGCCGATCGGTGATCCTAAGACGGGGGCGGAATAGGTTTTTAGGATCGCTCAAATCGCCCGTATGCAAAGGGTCATCGCTTAGCACTTGAAAATGCTCCGAAAGACTGTTGCAGCAGAAGGTGTTGAATCTTTCCGCGTTATTAGCACCAAGTTCGTGGAGCTGAGCGGCACCATCGAAACCGTCAAGGTACTTTAGCAGCGCAATTAAAACGACAAGGTCATCAGAGAAACCGCTACCATAAACCTTGTACCAGCATTTATCATACTGAATCAACACTCGACATAACTTTTTGTATAGTTCGAGGCGCTCATCATTTAGGTTGAACCACTCCACATCAAAAAGGTTCTTTTTAATCTCATCTTCTCGCGACTGATAGGTCAGTTCATCGCGAATAGCTTTCATGAGTTTTGCCACTATTCCAGCAAGCATGTCAGCCATTCTGACACCGAAGCACTCAGAAGAATCCGCTTCACGCACCCCATCAAAGCCAAGCCGTTCTGCAGCAGCTCTAGTATTCTCTTCTTGATCAATGATAAGCGTGCAGTTATCGATCTCATTATGCTCGCTCAGATATAGTCCGAATCCCGCAAGAGGCAAATAGTATTCCCACTGATAATCATCCAGTGGCATCACGTGGTCCATAACTTCCAAAATCGATCTGAATTGATCCATTTCGGTCCACTTAAGTTCGGGATTCGCTTTGTCATCTTCGATTCTTTTTAGGAGAAAGTCCCGCAAAGCGTCTAATAAATCGTCGGGCGATTTATATATCGATTCAACAACTTCATTAGGTCTATATTGAACTAACAGCTTTGCAAGAGAGTATTTCATTAGATCGGCATTAAAGCAGGGCTGGTTTTGATATTGGCTGAACAGTCTATCAACAAGCAATTCGACCTTACTTGAGAAGGAACAATAGACATACATTTCTTCATCAAACAGGTCGAGATAATCACTGATCAAACGCGCGTTATGTTGAGATAGAGATTTAAATCCATATTTGAACTGGCTCCTTTTAAGACAAGTGCTCTTTAACTCTTTAGCGTTTGGAGAAAGATACTTTTTCTCGAATTCACAATACTGGGCAGCTAAATCGGACTCCCGTTGAGAATCCCACCCTACTATTGCAACAACAAATCCATCATAGAATTCATCGGCTTTGATGGTCTCGAGATTGAGTAAGCGGCTATGCTGGCTTTCGTCGTAGTAGAAATTGTAATCAGACATCCGTGATCAATCTCCGATCCATGAATGAACAGCGCAACGATAGCAAACACAAACGTTCGTTGCATTTATTAATTGCCACCAATTATATTGTCTTAATTAATTATGCAAACATAACATCCCAGAGAAGCACGGCCCTCTGGTATGCCTCTACGGATATACTTGCCTACAGTACGCCAGCTTCGCGCGCCTCGCCGACAGACACACCACCGACGACGGAAGCATCTACGCCCACGGTCCCATCTCCTACGGCGTCCCCGGGCCAAAACTAATCCGCGAGATCTTTGAGGGCATCCCGCACAATCCCGTTATCAAAACGCCCAAGTACGCATATCAGAAGGAGTATCGAATCATCGGGTCGCGACCGGTCGAATGTCGCCTTTTACCAGACGAGAATCACCCGGGCGGCAAAATTGAAAAATACGACCACACAGAACTTGACCTAAGCAGCAGCCTCACGGACTTTTCCTGGAAGGTCTCGGTGGCGAGTCTCGAAGAAGCGCGAGACGGCCTCATGCTGGATTTGCCGCATCGGACATAGTCAACCCAACGCAATCCACAACGTCACCGGGCAACCAACCATCCCTCCCCTCCCCAACAATCCCCAGAAAGATCGCTGTTGTTGACTGGTGTTCCCGTAAAATTAACCCCAACAAAATATGTGCGGAGTGCTGGCCTGGAGCTGCCTTCGGACCCTGTTGGCTGCTCACCGAGAGGCTCCGCTATGAAACGACCCCTTTACTACCTGCTCTGTGCGATCGCGTGCACGTCCATGGTCAGTGCGACGATGCCCATGGCAGCCATAGCGGATGCCATCCAGCCTCAGGCAAACGCAGAGCAGCAGGCGCAATCCGACGCCACGAGCAGCGACACAGGCAAGGCCGAAGACGGCACCAACACAAATGCGGCAACAGATACCGTAGAGGACAGCACCGCAACATCCATCGACACCAGCGCAGCCAACACGGAAAGCGCTGACGGCACCGCCACCGCCAACACCGCAAACCCCACGGCCGCCACCCCCGGCACCACCGCCGCAGCCGACACGGCCACCACAGTCCCCACCCCATCCCTCCGCGCGCAAACCAACCCCACACCCGAGACCATCTCCCCCACGTCACAAGCCGGCTACGCCCACTCCGCCACGGCAACCCAAAACGGCGTCACCTTCACCGTCTCGTGGAACGACGCCCCCGCGGGCGCCGCGACGACCTTCCACGTAACCCAGGCCAACGGCTCGTCCCAGGCCAAGGCGCGCATGGACGTGCCCACCTACTGGGACGGCGGCAGCCAGGAAAGCGTCTGCGACCCGTCGCGCGCGACATGGGCCAGCTACTACAGCCTGGGCACCGCGGGCCACGACTTTACCTTCGACTTCACGGCATCGGGCACATACCGCATCTTCTTCTACTTTATGGACAACGACAGAAACGACCCCCAAAACGACAAGGGGATCTACTACCTGCGCACCACAGCGGAGGTGACCGTAAACGACGCCGCCCGCCCGAGTGTCACGCAGCTCGTCAACAGCGCCGTAGCCCAGTGCAGGCAAGAGACAAACGGCTCGGAATACGACATGGCGCTGTGGTTCCACGACTGGACACTCGACCAGCTGGAGTACGACCACAGCCTCAACTGGTGCTCGGCCGAAAGCGGCCTCACGCGCCACCAGGGCACCTGCGAGAGCTACCAGCGCATCTACTCCAAGCTCCTTGACGCCGCGGGCATCGCCAACGGCCGCATCACCAGCAACGGCCACACCTGGAACGCCGTAAAGATCGACGGCAAATGGTGCCAGATGGACCTAACCTGGAACGACACCAGCGACAACTGGTACGGAGACCTAGAGCAACACCTTGCCGTTGCGCGTGCGGTCTACTCCAGTCCCCCGTGCTCCTGCTCGATGAATGCACATCGGCCCTCGACCCCAAGACCGAGCGAGAAATGCTGGGCCGCATGCGAAATCTCGGCCGTACCGTCATCATCGTCACGCACAGGCCTGCCGCGCTGGAGGTTTGCGATCGAGTTGTAAGCCTTGAACCCAAATGAGGAGTGGATCGCTGCGGTTGTTTTCGACAGCGCTCTCGCCATACTCATTGATGCGCGAGACACAAGGTGACTCAATCCCGCACGATGGTATTTGACGGATAGCCGAATATATGGGTCGTAAATCAAGCCCCGAAAGGAGGTAAAGATATGGACGAGACGACTCAGCACTATTTGGACTCACTGCTTGCAATCGCGTTCCCAAACGGCCAGGCCTTTGTTGAGCGCCAGGACTTGCCTTTGGCAAAAAGGCTTATAGACCTCGGTTTGGCAGTAAATCGAATTGAGTATGCTGACTGCAGCGGAAACCGCTGGATTTGGTTGAACAAGTCGGCAATGAGGCTCTAAGTCGAGACGCAAATTGCTCAAGGCTCAATGAATAGCGGCTCGTCGTGAGTATTTGCTCGCATAAGCACTGCCGAATATCGCGAAACAGCACCGCCGTTATTGCGCTTGGGCACCGGGGCCGACATGGATCCCGGTGCCCATTTATTGCTGACATTCGACGCCGCGGCGCTACCGCATGTTGGTCTCGCCCATGACGACCTGCTCGGCGAGCCGTTCTTCGTTAAACAGGCGCCAGGGTGCCGCCCTTACACCAACATTTTCGACGCGATCTTCTTGACGGCACCACAACCAGTTCTATTTAGCAGCTAATTTGAAAAGTCAGTTCCAAAAACTCAGCAAAAACCGCAATGCCGACCTCATCCTCTCGCATGTGCGTGACGACAAGGTCGGCATTGTCTTTCTTGTTTATGTTCCAAAAGAGCAGCTTCATAAAACAGCTCGGAGAAAACTACTGCGCAAACACGTCCGCGATGCGTTCGCTCGCATGCCCATCACCATAGGGGTTCGATGCATGGCTCATGGCCTCGTACTCGGCCTGATCGCTGAGCAGTCGGCTGAACTCGCGGTAGATGACGTCCTCCTCGGTGCCGACGAGCTTCAGCGTGCCGGCGGCCACGCCCTCGGGGCGCTCGGTGGTGTCGCGCATGACGAGTACCGGCTTGCCCAGGCTCGGGGCCTCCTCCTGGATGCCGCCCGAGTCGGTGAGGATGAGGTGGCTCGCCGCCATGAAGTTGTGGAAGTCGAGCACCTCGAGCGGGTCGATGATGTGCAGGCGGTCGAAGCCGTCGAGCTCCTCGTGGGCGGCCTTGCGGACGAGTGGGTTCATGTGGATGGGGTAGATAGCCTTGGTATCGGGGTGCTCCTCCATCACGCGGCGGATGGCGCGGAACATGCGGTGCATGGGCTCGCCCAGGTTCTCGCGGCGGTGCGCCGTGATGAGGATGAGGCGGGAGCCCTCCGCCCACTCGAGCTCGGGGTGGAAGTAGCCCTCGCGCACGGTTGTGCGCAGGGCGTCGATGCCGGTGTTTCCGGTGACCCAGATCTTGGACTCGGGCTTGCCCTCGCCGAGCAGGTTCTCCTTGCTGGCCTCCGTCGGGGCGAAGTAGTACTCGCTCACGATGTCGACGGCCTGGCGGTTGAACTCCTCCGGCCAGGGGCTGTAGATGTCGTGCGTGCGCAGGCCCGCCTCCACATGCCCCACGGGGATCTGCAGGTAAAAGCACGCGAGCGCCGCGGCGAAGCTGGTCGTGGTGTCGCCGTGGACCAGGACGACGTCGGGCTTCTCGTCCTCGAGGACCGCCTTGAGCTTGAGCAGTACGTCGCACGTCACGTCGAACAGCGTCTGGCCCGGCTTCATGATCGCCAAGTCGTGGTCGGGAGCCACACCGAAGACGCGCAGCACCTGGTCGAGCATCTCGCGGTGCTGGCCCGTCACGGTCACGACGGTCTCAAACTCCTCCCTGCGCGCCTTCAACTCATTGACGAGCGGGCACATCTTGATTGCCTCCGGGCGGGTGCCGAAGACGAGCATGATTTTTTTCATTATCGGTCCTTTCTCATGTGCTGAGCCTTATGGGCATGAGAGCTATAAGAAACAGCGGACGATTGCCTCACTACAGAAAGAAGAGCCAAAAACAAAGCTACCGTAAGGACAGCCTCGGATATCGCAATAGCTGACGCAACACCCATGGCGCCCCAAGTATGGCCAAGCCAAACGTTAAGCACCAACGAAAGAACGGAATCGACAATCATAAGCAAGCTATATAGGGACTGATACCCAAAAGGAATGAGAAGCTGAACACCGAGAAAATTGTTTACGATGCCCAGCAGCACCCAAATAGCAAGCGGAATGAGTGTATCGGCGCAAACTAGATACTCTTTGCCATAGAGAATCTCGACTACCGGATTGCGAAGGATCGCCATGCCAAATAAACCAGCCGCAAACAATACGACCACGGGAATACCAAACTTAGCAACAAGCCGCGCCGCGGAGCGCCGAGATTTCATTCGTTCTTCGTTTACACGCGGATACAGCGCTTGGCCAACAGGAGTAAACATCAGGCTCGCCATTTGCGGCACCTTCAAAATGGCAGCATACGAGCCAACGACCGCACTTGGCTGGCAACCGCCGAGCACCGTGACGCCAACATTTCCAATAATCTTGCCGGCGGCAGATGAAAGAAAAATCGGCATTCCGTCTCGCATCTCACCGAGTATCTGCTTTATAGATGCAAAACCCATTTTGATCCCATAGCGCTTCCAAGCAAATACATGAGTAGTAACACCCGAAGCAAGGAAAGTAATTGAATACAGGAACGAGTAAAGCATCAATTGACCGGGGTTATTTATAAGGAGGAAAATCAGAATGACAGAAAGCCCTCGCGCAGCCGCCGTAGCTATAGTGATGACCTTCATGTCCTGCAAACCCTGAAAAAGCCAGTTGAGCTGTAAAGCAATGCCAACAAGCATGGAAAACAACGCAAGCATACAGGATAGCTGGTCCCCGGTTGCAGCCGACGTAATACCGAGAATTATTACTACGACAAAGCAGGCGGCAACAAGTCCCAGTCGAGCAATAACGACAGCGGACACGAGGTCGTTAAGCTCATCCCCATCTTTAACCTCAACGACCTTTTTCGTTGCGCTCAAGTTAAAACCAAACTCAACAACAAGCTGAAAATAAGTTATCCAATTAAGAGCAATAGAGAATATGCCATACCGCTCAGCGCCAAACACGCGGGTAACGTAAGGCACCGTAACAAAAGGCAACACAATGTTAATTGCCTGCAGCGCAAGCAGCCAGCCAGTATTCTGGAGAAGCTTTTTCTCTTTAAATGCCAAACTAATTCTCCTTCGTCATCTTCTCGAGGAACAGCAGTTGTGCCTCGCGAACACGCCTGATTCCATCTTGGGCAGCGGGAGCAGAACGCCCACACAACTCACTGACAAGGGCGCTCGCAGAAGTAGAATCGACCGCAACGCTTCTCCAAGGTTCTCCTACCTTGCTTAATAGATCCCTCTTGCGGAAGTCACTAGAATTTGATTTGGGTTCAAAAGATACAAAACGCTTTCCGAATAGCAGCGAAAACGCCGTTCCATGGAAAGAGTCCGTACAGACAAAAGAAGCGCCCGCAAATAACTTAAGGAAATCCTCAGGGCCAGCATCAGTAATCATCTCGCGCTTAAATGAGTCCCGCCCATAACGCACATTTATAACCTTCAAGGGCAATCCAAGCTCAAATGCAGCCTGCTTCGTAAGCTCCAAATAGCGCGCGGATGCCTCCTTATTAATGTAATAACCTAAAACATACCCACAGTCTTCGACCGAAGTATTAACAGCTTGTGCCCAGCGCTTTGAATCCAAAAGGAAAACAGGGTCGTCAACCACCTCGGGAGACCGCCCGCATAAGCTATTAACCACGGGTGCATCAGTATTCTCTCTTACACAGAGAACATCAAAAGAAGCTAGGTCATCTGAAAAAGGAGCTAATTCAGTTTCGGTAGCGCTGCCGAGACTTGCCGCAAAACTGCCCTTACGAGCCGACGTTTCAAAGGGAAAAAGGAAAGCTTCATCGAAATCGGCAATATTAGGATTGAAAACCTGGTCGCTTCCAGAGATAAGGAGATCGAAACTTTCTTTATTAACAAAATCGCGCATCTCTTCAATTGAATAGAACCGAGGCGTCAGATGAAGGTAACGCGACTCATATTCAGCAAATTTGCGCTCCTTAGAACGCCTTTTGCCTTCAAAAGGAAGCAACGCGACATTAACCGCTAAATTAGATAGAAAACCATCCCTTTTGTGATGAAGGGAGTTATTGCGCTCCTGGCGATCATTTTGGAAGTTAAGCACCCAAACATCATGACCCATAGAACGAAGCTGCTCTTGTAGTGCGTAGCACTGCAAGATCGCACCGTAGTTGCGGGCAAAATGGTAAGTAATGATTCCAATTTTCATTTGTTAATTTCCAATCAAATAATACTCCAGCGAGCATTCCAACGTTAATCAGCCCAAGACGCAACTTCGGAAACAGGCATTCTCTGAGCAACCGGTCTCGCAAACGTTTCTTTTGGGTAGCCAAATCCGACGACCGCAATAATCGCTTCATTTGTCGAAATGCCTAAAGAAGAACGCATTTCTTTTCCTAAGTCACCAACAACCCACTGGAAAATACATGAACCAATTCCATAAGCTTTCAGTGCCAAAACAAATGACTGAAGATAGATGCCGCCGTTGATAAACCATTGGTCATATTCGGCGCAGGAAAACAGAGAAGTGTCGGCAGTAATAACGGCCCATTGGAAAATTGATTGCTCAAACCCTTTATTACCACGCACGGCAGCAGAAACAACCTGAGCAGATTTTGGACCGGAAAAATACACGCGGCTTGGTTGGCGGTTGCACGCCGAAGGCGCGCTCTGCGCAAGCTCAACAACTTGCGTCAGCGTTTCCTGAGGAACAGGGGTTGAATCAAATGACCGAACACTATGTCTCCCGTTAATAAAATTGATTGCATTTTTATCGCAATCAGAGACAGAAGCAAAAGAATCAGAAACAATTCCAGCCCTATCACTCAAGTCAATTCGGCCAACTTCATATGAAGTTTGTTCAGCAAGCGATTCAAAACCCGGCTGCCATTTAGAGCAATCAAGTCCAAGCTGAGCTCGACGAACAAGCCAGTTCTCAAGTGCCGCCATGGACTCGGTAAAAGCATATGAATGATTATCAAAAGAAGGATCTTTTGCTGCAAGCGTTAAATAATCAAGGAGACGGTCGGCCTTTTGTGTTCCAAAATCATCGCGACAGCCTTCAATACAAAGAGCTTTCTCAAATGAATGAGCAATAAGAAGAGAGTCTCTGTACAAGGTGTCTAAAGACCTAAAGTCTTCGCAAGCAAGTAAACGATTCGATTTAACAGCAAACGACAATCTTCGAATTTTATTGTACGCAGGCAGTACTGCAGTCTTTATGTCCATACCCACTCCTAAGACGCGTGTTGTTTGTCGGCATAACGAAACTAATTACTTTTTGGAGGACAATGAGGAAAACAAAAACGAGATATACATCAATACTCTGCGTGAGCAAGGCAAGAATGACAACGAATAGCATCGCTTCTGTCGAAGCGCTTTTAACACAGTCCGTAAGATGGCAAAGGGCAACGATCAGCACACAGCTCAAGAGAAGACCAAAGTATGAGAAGTTAATGATGCACATCTCGAACCAGCATGGCGTTGTGCCAGCCGGAAGCTCGGATATTGGCAATCCTAGAATAGAAGATGTTAAGTATTGGTAATCTTGATATGGTTTGCTAGGCCAAATTGATCTAGGAACCCAAATAAATAGTGTCGAGAGAAACGACTGACCGTAATAATCGAGTATATGATCACCTAAAAAGAACTCATGATAGATTACATATTTTGTAACATCGTCTCTGCCAAAATCAACGCGGAGCATCTCATAGACGCTATTGAAACCCGTATCCCTCAACGGTCGAACAACAATTAGATAAAAAGATGAGAAGAAAAGGAGCGCGCAAAGCGCGATCGGAAAAAAGACCCTCAACTTTTTTCTCTGTTCAAGAGCAGGATTTCTTCTTAAATAGAAAAACAAATACAGGACAATTAATATCGCAAGCATGAATCGTTTGCCAGAAATCCAACCAGTAACAATCGAGTAACAGACAATAAGAACTAAATTGGCAACCGTCCCCAGCCTGTCCTGACGAAAGAACAGGGAGCAAAAAGAAATTACACTTAGCAGAAGCAGCTCCGCAACGATCATACTCACGCCGCTAGAGGCAACTCCACGAGAAACCGAGTCACCATAAGTTAGATAAGAGCTGACATTGCCGGAAAGCAATATATATATATATGGAGAGATAGTAAACAAATACATTACGACTTTATTGTCAAATATCGCCCCTCCCCATTTTTTTTGAACTTTAATCTTCTTTTTTTGATAGTAATTTGAGTAGAAAAACAATGAAGTGCAGGCCGTTATAAGCAAGAGGTCATAAATGGCCGACACATAGTCATTGGCCATTGGGGCTATAAAAGGTTTATACCAGTAAACTGTCTGGTAACTTGGCCTACCAATTGCATAATCGAGCAAAATAGGTAGACAACAGAACGCCCATAAAATTAAATATACATAGTTTGCAATAGAAACCTGCGGCTTCATAATTAATCGATTATAAATTACGCACAAATAAAATGAAGAAAGCAGGATCAGCATCCAGTCAAGGGCAACTCGCCAAAGCTCCATTAATCGTCCGCCTCGTCAAATGCACCAAGACTCTGCAGCAGCGATTTCATAACAGCAAGATTATCTGTTCCATTAAAGAAATCATATGCACAAGATCTAAATTGACTATATTCATGATCGATTTGCTTAATAGCATCGGCTATTGATTCGGGTTCAAAGTCAACGCACTTACCGCTGCCGCTGGCCTCAACAGTTGAAACCAAGCCCGGCAAACGATTGGCAAGCGTAGGGAGGCCAAATGCTGCATACTCATATATTTTATTAGGCGCACAAAAGGCCTTATTAAGCGATGTGTCATCATAAAGCACGACGCCAATTCGCGACCTTGCAGTAATTTCCAAATGCTTTGGCGCTGGAACAAAACCATACACAAAAGTATCCGGGTAAATCTCCTTCATTCGTTCAGTCGTACCGTAGCGATCTTTTCCCATAAGAACGAAAGCGTAATCAGACTCCATCATACGAAGAGCCTCAGCGATGGGCGCAACATATTCAGGACGCTGGAATAGCCCCTGGTAAAGAAGGATCTTTCTTCCGTCAAGCTCATCCAAGATCTGCTTTGTGACGTTTGTCGAAACAGAGGGGATTTCACCCGCTTTGAGCCCGTATGGCTTATTCGGGAAAACTGAGGGAAGCGAATTCAGCCCCCATTTAATTTTCATATAGTAGGCACGATTTAACTCGCAACACGTAACTGCAAGAGCCTTGCGACAAACAGCCGCAAATAGTCGTTCTTTTGTCGGTTGATCATCACACAGCTCAAGCGCCGTGGCCACATAGGGAATACCGGAAAGTGCCCCGTAAAGCGGAAGCGCAGATTCAGCTGTTCCAAACCAGATAAGATAATCCGTTGGCTCTTTTTTTAGCCGAGTGAGAACGGCTTTGCGGAAATGAGTCCAGTTATTCAATGTATCCAGTTTTCCGCCAACGCTCAGATGCGGATCAACGAGCTCCGTAAAAGGAATGCCCTCGCCTTTTAGAATATCCTTGGCCGTATCCTTGCTGGAACCAAACCAGACTTCAATCTGTACGCCCAAATCTTTAATCATTCTTATTTGTGACATACAGGGGGGATAGAACGCCAAGTCGGACTTAACAATATATATAACCCTCTTAAACATATAGCCCCTCGTAAAGATTGCTAACTCGATTTGCGTAAGTCTCATAGCTTCGGTCTTCTTGAAGAGAAGGCAACAAGCGCCTGGTTGACTCGCAAAGCATTTCGTAATAATTACTGTCTTCTAGTTTAGAAATCGCCTCACAGAGAGAGGAAACGTCGCCATTTTTAAAAAGAAGACCATTTACGCCATCCCTGATATATGCAATAGCCCCACAGGTCTCGGGAACGATTGATGGAATACCAGAGGCAAACATGGCTTCAAGGCATACTAAAGGAGAAGCTTCGTACCAGGAGGAAGTCATCACCAAAGCCTTATTTGATTTGAACTGGTCTGCGAGTACATCTTTATCACACCAACCCAAAAAATTAAGGTTTGGGTAAGCATCTCTTAGTCTCTCGAACTCAGGACCAGATCCACATAATGTTCCTGGCAAACCCAAAGAAGTAAGCGCTCTACAAAACAGCTCGGGGTTCTTCTCCTTATCAAAACGGCCCACAAACAAATAGCCGTTCTTTTCAGATGGCACACCAAGCGAAAGCTCCCCTTCAACAGAAATTGGATTGGGAAGAATGCATGGCATGCCATCATCAAATTCACTGCCACGCATAATGTCATAGGTAAAATCCGAAAGATAACAAAACTTTGGATGGGCCCGCTTGATTGAACGATTTTGAAGAGCGATGCGAACCACTCGATATAGCTTCTGCACATAGCTTCTCTTATCACAATTGCATCGAATGCACTTTGCGGAGCATGCTTTCAAATGGCATATTCTATGCTTCTTGTAATCGTAAAACCCACCATTAGGACATACAAGAAAATACTCATGAAGCGTCACGAGCACCTTGAAGCCAGAATCGGCAATAGCATCAAAAATTGAAGATGAAAGAGCATGGGTCCAGGAATGAACGTGTACGACAGTGTCATCAGGATTGAATTGGTTTAATAAGGCACAAAACCTCTCGTAAGATTTTTTACTGTGCAGGCCGCTAAGGGCACCGGCAACTTTGTTATCTGACTCGAGAAAAGGCTGTTCATTTGCAACAACAACCTTGAAACCGTCAAGTCGACTATGAATTGGCCCGCAACCAGCAAAGTAGACAACGTTATACCCGCGGTCACGGAGAACCACGGCGGTAATGTAAGCGATTTGGGCGGTACCGCCAAAATTATCAGCCGTATCATCAACAATAATGACGTTTTTGACTCTCTTGTCCATCAATTTCTGTCTCCGTTTATTAGTTGCAAATATCGCCTCAAAAGCCAATCAGCCTGCTGACCAATGTCGTAATGTACAAATGAACCGGGAGAAGTGGAATCGCGCCCCTCATCAGACTTTTTTGAAAGAGAGCAAATCTCATCTGCCCACACGACAGGGCTATCAATCGACAAGAACTTACACTCCCCCGTTACGTCTACCTCACGCGTAATCGCATCGCTCAACAAGCACGGTAAGCCAGACACCTGTGCCTCGACGCCGACGAGGCCCAGGCCTTCGTAAAGGCTTGGCAGAACGAACGCATCAAACGCCTGGTACAAGCGATTGACATCGCTTCTCTGCCCCAGAAACTTAACGCGATCAGTAAGACCGCGTTCGTCAACCAAGGCCTTTATGGAGGCCCCGGCTTCGCCGGTACCGACAAGCAGCAGGACAGCATCGTCGCGGCGCTTTGCGACCTCAGCAAAAACGTCAATCAAAAACGCATGGTTCTTCTGGGCAGTAAAGCGCCCCACATGTCCAATGGCAAACTGGTTGCCAACGAGGCCCAGGTCGGCTCGCGCTTGCGCACGAGCCTCCGCATTGAAGCGAAAGCGATCCAAATCGATTGCGTTGTATACGACCTCGAAGTGCGCAGCTTTACCGAAAAGCCATTCACCGGCAAATTGACTACATGCAAATCGGTGTGTTGGATATCGATTCGATTGCGTTTTCAGCACGGCCTTCAGGGCATTCTTGGCATACTCCCCCTTACCGCTCGTAGAGTGACTATGGGCGATCCGCACAGAAACACCCGCCTTCTTCGCAGCACGAAGAGGAAAGACCGAAAGCGCGTTGATGTGACTGTGGACAATCTTCCAGCCCTCTTGCTTAAAGAGACGCTGAAGCTCTCGCTGGTATTCAGCTATATGCTGATAGGGCGGTATCTCAAAGACCCTGCCACCAAGCGATTCGATCTCGTCACGGGGAACAAGCGTCGAATCGGAATCAACAAGAAAGTCAAACTGCACTTTACTGCGATCGATGTGACGATAGTAATTCATAACGACAGCTTCGACGCCGCCGCCAACCATCTTGCCAACAACCTGAGCCACCCTAACCGGTTCAGTCATTTAGCAAGCACCTCCACCGGTAAAGACCTCAACGACCGTGAGGAGAACAATCTTCAAGTCCGTGATGAGGCCGCGCTTGGCGATGTACTCCAAATCACGGCGGACCATCCCGTCGAAGTCGGTGTCGTTGCGATCGGTCACCTGCCACCAGCCGGTGATGCCGGGCTTAACGGACAGTCGCTGCAGGTCGTACTCGGTGTATTCCGCCACTTCGTTGGGCAGCGGCGGGCGCGGGCCCACGACGGACATCTGACCCATGAACACGTTCAGAAACTGCGGGAACTCGTCGATGGAGTGCTTGCGGATGAACTTTCCAATCTTGGTGACACGCGGGTCATTCTTCATCTTGAACATGGCGCCGGCGATCTCGTTCTGCTCCCTGAGCTCGGCAAGGCGCTCGTCGGCGTCTTTGTACATGGAGCGGAACTTCCACATGCGGAAGGTAGTCAAACTACCGTCGGGACGGGTGCGGCCAACGCGGATCTGACTATAGAAGGGGCTGCCCTCACTCTCCAGTCGGATGGCCGCGGCCAGCACCAGGCTGGGCACAGCGATGACGACGAGCACGGCACCGCTGAACACGATGTCGAATGCGCGCTTCACTGCCCTATATGCCAAGCGCGAGCGGTCCCAGTCCATGATGGATTGCATGGCCTTGTAACGGCCGGCGCCCTCGCGCCGGTCCATGGCCTGGGCAATCAGTGCCGCCCCCGCAGGCGCACAGCTCTTTGTTACTTCTTTAGCAGCCACAGTCAAAATTACATCCCCGTCCCCAGGGATCCCCCAATCGGTAAATTCAAAAATGCAAACGAATAGCTGGTGCAACGTCTCCCTTACGTCTTGCTGGGAACGTCGAGCGGTAGCAGCTCCCTAAAAGCGGAATCGCCATCGCCTACGTCTACCAGGCACCAGCGTTTATGACGGTCGATCTTTTTAACGCGGGCCTCTTGTCCCACCAAAGGACCCTGTTCTATGTGCAGCACACCGTCTTCTATGCGCGCAACGCTGTTGCGCACCACGCCGTCGTCGTCCAGAACGCTGCGGTACCAATCCTGCGCATCGTCCGGCATGGGCATGTACGCCCGCTCCCTACTGCCGGCGATGCGACAGCCAAAGCTCAACTGGGCCAAAGCCCTATCGAGCGCGGCGGCATCGTGCGTAGCGACGAAGAAATATTCCTTGTACATGGGTTTGGTTTGGAGCGACCAGGCGCCATCCCGCTTAAACCAGAACTCCTTTTGCATCACAAAAGCGTCCTGCATAAGGTTGTGCGGGATAATGCAGCGAACCTTTTCGCAGGTCTCGCGCTCTTTTCCATTGGGGGTGTGGACCAGATACCAGCGGACGCGGCCGTGCTGGCTGTTGGTGGTGGCGCCGTTAAATGCGCCCGGCAGCTGCTCTTGGCGCCGTGCCGTCTGTTCCATGTTCTCGCCCCCTCTTTTTGGCTTTGCGATGCACGCAAATGCAGGGGCGTTTAGAACAGGCTTCTCGCTCGCAGCTAGGCGCAGTCGCAAAAGTACAGGTTTTTGTATCTTTCGATATAGGCCATTATACGAGCAATTAATCAGCGTTTGCCCAGATTACGCAAAATTTACTGCCAGTAGGTACATCTCCATACCCCCCCTACAAAAACCTGTACCTTTTTGTGCAACAAAAAAAGCCGCTCAACCAGCGGCTTTTCTTATTTTGGTAAGAAAAAAGGCGACCGCCCTTTGTGGACGGTCGCCTTTGTTAATTGTTGTGCAGCTCACCTTAAGCGCGAGTCTTGATCTCCTCGGTTACCTTCGCAACAAACTCGTCAACGCTCATCTGAACGGTCTCGTTGGAGCGATCGCGGACGGAGATGTTGCCGGCCTCGACCTCCTTCTCGCCCAGGATGAGCATGTAGGGCACGCGGTCGATGCTGCGGGCCTCGCGGATCTTGTAGCCGATCTTCTCGTCGCGGTCGTCGCAGACCACGCGGAAACCGGCCTCCTCCAGCTTGGCGCACACCTCGTGGGCGTAGTCGCGGCTCTTCTCGGAAACCGGAAGTGCCTTGACCTGCACGGGAGCCAACCAGGTGGGGAACTTGCCCGCAAAGTGCTCAATCAGAATACCAATGAAGCGCTCGATGGAGCCAAAGCACACGCGATGCAGCATGATGGGGCGCTTCTTGGTGCCGTCGGCGTCAACGTACTCCAGATCAAAGTTGAGCGGCATCTGGAAGTCGAGCTGGACGGTACCGCACTGCCAGGTACGACCGAGCGAGTCCTCCAAGTGGAAGTCGATCTTGGGGCCGTAGAAGGCGCCGTCGCCCTCGTTGACCTCGTAGTCCATGCCCAGCTTCTCCAGGGCGGCGCGCAGGCCCTCCTCGGCGCGAGCCCAATCCTCGTCGGAGCCCATGGAGTCCTCGGGGCGGGTGGAAAGCTCAACGTGGTACTTAAAGCCAAACTTTTGGTACACGGAGTCGATGAGGTTGACCACGCCCACAATCTCGTCGGTCAGCTGGTCGGGACGCACAAACAGGTGGGCGTCGTCCTGGTTAAAGCAGCGCACGCGGAACAGGCCGTGCAGGGCGCCGCGCAGCTCGTGGCGGTGCACCAGGCCAATCTCGCCGGCGCGGATGGGCAGCTCGCGATAGGAGTGCGGCTTGGAGGCATACACCAGCACGCCGCCCGGGCAGTTCATGGGCTTAATGCAGTACTCTTCGTCGTCGATGACGGTGGAGTACATGTTGTCCTTGTAGTGGTCCCAGTGGCCCGAGGTCTTCCACAGCTGCTTGTTCATGATGAGCGGCGTGGAGATCTCCACGTAGCCGGCCTTGTGATGGATCTCGCGCCAGTAGTCCAGCAGCGTGTTCTTAAGGATCATGCCGTTGGGCAGGAAGAACGGGAAGCCGGGGGCCTCGTCGCGCATCATAAAGAGGTCCATCTCGCGGCCGATCTTGCGGTGGTCGCGCTTCTTGGCCTCCTCCAGCATGTGCATGTGCTCGTCGAGTTCTTCCTTGGTGGCAAAGGCGACACCGTTGATGCGGGTGAGCATCTTGTTGTCCTTGTCGCCCTTCCAGTAGGCGCCCGAGACGCCGGTGAGCTTAAAGGCCTTCAGCGCCTTGGTGTAACAGATGTGGGGGCCAACGCACATGTCGATGTAGTCGCCCTGCTGGTAGAAGGTGATGCGGGCGTCGTCGTCCAGGTCGCCGATGTGCTCGACCTTGTACTTCTCGCCGCGCTCCTCCATAAGGGCGATGGCCTCGGCGCGGGGCTTCTCGTACACGGTGAACTTGAGGTTCTCCTTGACGATCTTCTTCATCTCGGCCTCGATCGCGGGGAAGTCGTCCTCGCTGATCTTGACGCCCTCGGGCAGGTCGACGTCATAGTAAAAACCGTTGTCGGTCGCGGGACCGTAGGCAAAGTCGGCCTGGGGGTACAGGCGCTTGATGGCCTGCGCCATGATGTGCGCGGCAGAGTGGCGGATGACGTGCGTGACCTCGTCCTGCGGGAGCTCGGCCACCGAACCGTCATTGTAGAGTGCCTTCATGGGTATGTTTTCTCCTCTCGGATGCCTGATGCAAGTGCGTGCGATGCGCTCGGCGTTTTTGACTTGCATCATTATAGGCAGGTTGCCTTGGTATACAAGCGCCCGCCGCACCTTAATGGCACGGCGGGCGATTTTCTACGCATGCTTCATCGTGTGGGGCGGGTTGCGCGCGCGGCTTGCGGCGTGCCCGCGACTTGCGGCCGGCCCGGCGATGGATGCGTTACTGAATGCGAGTTCGGCAGTACGGGCAGACCTTCCAGTGCGCATCGAGCGGGCGATGGCAGCTGGGGCATACGTTTCGAACCTGGGTGTCGCACACCGGACAGACGACGAAGTCCTTCTCGATGGGCGCGCCGCACTGCGGGCAGGTGCCGTACTGGGCAAGCTGGCGCTCGCGAAGGGCCATGTCCAACTCCTGCTCCTCGCGGTCGGACGCGTAGGAGTGCGGGCGCAGGACCAGATAGGCGATGAGGCCTACAAACGGGATGAGGGCGATGATGCCCCATGCCACGTAGGCGCTGGCGCCGCGGCGGCGAGCGTCGATGAACACATAGACGACCGACAGCACATACAGGGCGATGATAAAGCCAACGAAGGCATAGACGACGCCCATAAGCTGCGGCGACATGAGCTCGGAGATGTACTTGGACATTACGGGTACCTTTCGGAATATTAACAGTCCGGTCAAGTTTACCACGGGGTTTGTTTATATGGGACCACGGCTAGGGGCGGGGCTGGTGCGGACACAAACATCTCAATCTGTAACAGTTAGGAGCGGAATTCGGGTCTAGATGTTACAGATCGAGACTGAATAATCCCTCCCCGACTTCAATCTCGATCTGTAAAATCTTGGGGCCCCAAAGCCCCTCTTACTGTTACAGATCGAGACATTCAAAATCCGCCGGAAGGTTTGTCTTGATCTGTAACATCTAGAACCCAAATCATCAGCTAACTGTTACAGATTGAGACAAAGGATAACGTCCAGGAAGAATGTCTCAATCTGTAACAGAGACTCAGCATAAACAGGTCTAACTGTTACAGATTTAGACATTCGAAATCGACTGATTGGTTCATCTAAATCTGCCACTATTAACCGCGCCCGTTTTACCTGCTGGTTTGTTGGGAAATATCCCAATTTATCCCAAGTGCGTCGCAAACGGAACGCGCCACCTGCTCACGGGAGGGACGAATATAATGTCGCCCCGACACGCCCGGCGGGGAGTGTCCCATGAGCATTTCCATGAGGTCCCAGGGCATGTGCAGCTCCATCTCGCAGATGGTTCGCCACGAGTTGCGAAGGTTCGACCACGGGATGTGTTCGATACCCTCGGCTGCGCACCACTTCTTCCATCTATGATCGCACATCCCTCGGTTCATGGGCAGTCCGTCCCCGCGATCTGCTAGCCACTCGGAGCCTGCCGCGCGGCGCTCGTCTGCAATTTCGAGCAGGCGCCCGGCGGCATCCGGCAGCACCACGACTGTGCGTATGGACTTCCGCGTCTTGAGTACGCCGTCCGCCGTGGGCTCGATGCCTGCTTGCTCCGTCTCGCGCACGAGGTCGACCGTTGCGAGCGTTGTGGATTCCATCGCAAACGGCAGAAACTCGTCGGTGCAGATGCCCAGCGGCTCACCCGACCGGTATGAGCCAAAGCACGCTATGATGAACGGCGCCTCGAGCGAGGTTCCGCGCAGGCGTCCCAGAATGTCCCTTACCTCGGCAAGCGTATACAGGCGCTTGGAGCGCTCGCGCGTCTTGCGGGTGGGCATGGTGTATTTCACAGTTGCGGCAAATGGGTCGATGGGCAGCACGACAAAGCCCGACACGGTTCCGTAAATCTTGCGCAGGGTGAGTAGCGCAGTGTCTGCCGTTGCTGCGGGGAGAGTCAGGAGTCATTCCTGCAGGTGCACGGGGCGCAGCTGGTCGACCGGCATCGAGCCCCAGCGGGGCCGACATAGTTCGGCCACGACCTTGTGACGAGGCTGCGGGTGTTCGGCGCGAGCGTGCCCGCCGCGACCTGTGCCGCCATGGTCGGCTCGAGCCATGTGCCGTAGGCCTGGGCGATGGTCGGCACCGGCTTGTCATCGGCACGCTCGACGTGGATGCGGTCGAGTTCGGCGCATGCCTCGCGATAGGTGCCGTATACCGTCATGGTCTTACGTTTGCGTCCGCGCGGCGTGTTCTCCTGCCATCGGAGGATGTATTTCTTGCCACGCTTGGCCTCGGTGATTGAGCCCCACGCGCGGCGCCTCTGCTTGCGTGTCATATAATGCCCCAAGGTTGCCCGGAGCTATCTCCGTGTTACTCCGGCATCCTTGCTATCACCCCAACGCGCCAAGGTTCCAGCCGTGCGCGGTGGGGTTTCTTTATGTCTGGAGTCGTCAAAAGCGCTTTGACGGCTTGGTTGGGCTCTAGCGCAGTTTGCTATAGAAGCTTCTGGTCTTCTGGAGCGGGTCTGAGGTCATGGACCTTGGTTATCCTCACGGACTTGTTCTCCCATGCTCCGATCTCGTTCCGTCGTTGACGGAGCAACAGGTCCGCAATCATGTCGTCCCCGATGCCGAACGTGCGTTCACGCCTCGCGAGCTGGCCGAGGAAGTCGAAGTCCCCCATGTTCGCCGAGAGCTTCTGGCCGTTCCAGTAGAGTTCCCATTTGCGCTTGTCGCTGTACTCGAGCACGGGTTTCGCGACGTTGAGGTGCTGACCCTTCATGATGACGTCGCGCTCCTGCTCCGTCTCGCACTTGGGCGCCGTCCTGATGTCTTCGAAGTCGTCTCGTGAAGATTCGAAGCCGTCGACACCGTCTCCGCTTATCGATAGGCCGCCGATCTTCTCGTTGTCCGCGAGCGCGCCGAACATTGACGAGACAGCGGAGTCGACCTCATTGGAGCCACTGACCTTATAGACGTTCTGCGTGATATTGATGACTGAGTTGTTGCCAGCGGTTACCGAGATGCCGTCGCCAACGCGCTCGACGCTTTTCGGTGCTCCGTTCTTGCCGAGGAACCGGCGGAGCTCGAGATAGCCCTTGAAGGCACTCAGCACCGGCTCGAGCTGATCGCTCGTTTGGCTCAGCGTCCCAAGTATGCCTGGCAGGTCTTTTACGACCGCCTGGAGAATGGCTTCCAGGCAGCCGGGGCGAGTTGCGGTTATCTCGACGTCGATGACCGCATTCGGATCAAGTTCTCTTGCCGAAGCCTGTACGGCCCTCGAGTAGCCGAGGAGCGCCGCGGTGAACGTGCCGACTGAGACCCCTTCCAGGTCGCCCTCGAATTTGAAGGTTATTGTTTTACGCTCCATCACATGTCTCCATATCCGAATCACCTCGGTGGATAATTCTGTCCTCTCGTTGGGATGCTCATAGACGAAGAAAGGCGACTGTCCTCGGGGACAGCCGCCTTTCCTTTGGACGCTGGCCCCGTGGGGTCCCTGCGTCAATACCGCTGTCCAAATTACCGTTTGCCGTCGGCGCGGTCAAGCCGTCGCCCATTTTCGCGACCCCACGAAAATGGGGAACAACTGGCGTTTTGATGGGCCCTTGTGCCCGTCACGCCTTGCCGTTCAGACGCTTCGTCATGCGCTCGAAGTCGTTCTCGTAGGCCTTGTCCTGGAGCTTCTGGAACTCATGGAAGCGCTCCTTGGCGATCTTGTCCGCCGTCTTCTTGTTGCGGTTGCCGAGGCCCTTGAGCACCTCGCGCCCGCTGAATGTCAGGAAGCCGTCGAGCAGGCGCTCGCAGTCCTCCATGCTCGTAAGGACGTGCCGCTCGGCCCTGTCCTCGAGCGTGTCGAGCAGCATCGTGACGAGGCGGTTCAGCTGCCTGATCTCGTCCTCGGACAGGTAGTTCTTGGCCACGGTGACGTCCGAGGAGTGAATGCGGCCCTCGGGGCCTCCCTTCCACGACGTGAGTCCCATGTTGGGCTTGGGGGGGTCGGAGCGCCCCTGGACGATCTCGGCCGCGGTGTGCCCGGTGACGGCGTAGTGCATCTTGTTCTGGACCGCGGCGTAGAAGTTCTTGGCCATGGTCGAGTCCTTGTCGTAGTCGAAGCTGCACTCCTGGAATATGTCGGTGATCTTGAGCCACACGCGCCGCTCGCTCGCGCGGATGTCGCGGATGCGGGCGAGCAGCTCGTCGAAGTAGTCCTTGCCGAAGGGCCGGCCGTTCTTGAGCATGTCGTCGTTGAGGACGAAACCCTTGGTGATGTACTCCTTGAGGGTCGCCGTGGCCCACTGGCGGAAACGGGTCGCGCGCAGCGAGTTCACGCGGTATCCGACGGCAATGATGGCATCGAGCGCGTAGAAGTCGACCATATATGTCTTGCCATCTGAGGCAGTTGTTGCAATTTTTGCAACAACTGCGTCTCGGGCAAGCTCACCCTCTTCGAAGATGTTCTTCATGTGGCGCGAGATGGTCGACTTGTCCTTGTCGAACAGCTCGGCGATTTCCTTCTGGGGCATCCAAAGCGTTTCGTTCATGTAGCGTACCTGCACCGGCACGTTTGTCCCCTCGGACTGGTACAGGACGATCTCGGCCTGGATAGGGTCTTCCATATATCTACCTTTCCGTTGAATGCCTACGCGGACCTTACTTGATCCGCTTCCAGCCCTTCGCCTTCAGGCGCTGCAGCCTGAGCTTGGGACAGCTCGGCCTGGTCGCGTGCCGTCTCCAAGATCTTCGAGCGCCTCTTCTCGGTGCTCTGCCGGTAGCAGGTGATCAGCTCGCCCTCCGCGCCTGCCGGCGCCGTCGGCTTGCCCTCAGGATGCTCCTCGTACCATCCGAGCAGGTCGTTGGGGTCGGTGTTGAATACTTCGCAGAGCGCACCTACGAGCTCTGCGTTCGGATAGCTCTCCTCGCGCTCCCAAGACTGAATAGTTCGGAATGACTTGCCGACTTTTTGTGCTAGCTCCTTTTGGTTTAGCCCCTGGGCTTCTCGGCGCTCTCTTAGACGAAGGTTCATCCTCACTCCTTTCTTTACGTTAAGTAAATAGTAAACAAAAAAATGTCTTTACACAAAAAAAGTTGCTCATTTGATTAACAGGGGGCATAAAACTATTCATATTGAAATTCGACAGACAGAAAAACGTCTCAAAGGAGGAACGAATGGACTTCAGTAAGGAGCTGGCGGGAATATCCGCGCCGCACGCGCCCGAGCTGACCTTTCTCAGGCTGAGGTCGCTTCCAAAGTAGGAATGAACGTCAGCACTTTCGCGAAGTACGAGAGTGGCGATTACATACCTGGAGCCGACAAGCTCTTGGCTATCTCGCAGGTTCTTGCTTGTCCGCCCAACGACCTGATGGGCTGGAACACGGACGAGGCCGCATAGGGATGGAGGAAGAGGAATGACTGGAAGGAGCTACAAGCTGCCCGACGACATCACGGCCCTGGGCGGCATGGTGATCTTTGTGTTAATAAACACGGATATTTGGGGTGCACGTCCACGTGGCTTTCGTATCCCCAAATTATCCCAAGTGCATGTGCTAACCCGTTTTTACGCGCTTGTGCCGTTGTTGCCGTACTTAAACCCGCAGGTAAGCAGTGTGTTCGATTTTGTCGTTCTTACTGGTCAGTACTGCCACAATTAGACCCCAAAACAGTCCCCAGATGTTACAGATCGAGACAGAAGAATCTCTCCCCGGCTTCAATCTCAATCTGTAACAACTGGAAGCCAAATCCTCAGCTTACTGTTACAGATCGAGACAAAACTTCAACGTGGTAGCCGGCAGACGAGGTTGTCGACGTTGCCGGGTCTCCCCTCGCTTGCCGTTGGCGGGTGTTGCTGGGCTGTTCGCCGCATTGCCGCCGCGCTGGGGGTGTGTAGACCGTAGGATGTTCTTATTGACAGCCTGTCAACTTGTCTGGGAGGCACTGTGACAGAAACGTTTGATATCGCGATTGTCGGCGCGGGCATCACCGGATGCGCCATCGCGCGGCAGCTCGCGCGGTTTGACCTGTCCATTTGCGTGGTCGAGGCGGCCAACGACATCGCGCTGGGCGCGTCGAAGGCCAACGGCGGCCTAGTGCATGCCGGTTACGATCCGGCGCCGGGAACCGTAAAGGCACAGGTCAATGCCCGTGGCTGTGAGCTGTATGGTACCTGGGCCCAGGAGCTGGGCTTTCTGTTCTGCCGAACCGGGTCGATGGTGCTGGGGTTTAACGACGAGGACCGCGCGCATCTGGAGAAGCTACGGTGTAACGGCCATGTTAACGGTGTGCCCGAGCTGTCGATCGTCGGACCCGACCGCATCCACGAATTAGAGCCGCGCGCCAGTGCCGATACAACGTGCGCGTTGTGGTGCCCCTCGACTGGGTTTGTCGACCCGTTTGAGGTTGCCATCACCGCACTGGAGAACGCCGTGGCCAACGGGGTGACGTTTATGCGGTCCGCGTCGGTGGAAGCGATTGAAGTCGCGGGCTCGGGCGACGACGCGCGCTTTACGCTGGCGACCCCCGCTGGCAACGTGCGCTGCCGCTACCTGATCAACGCCGCGGGCAACGACGCCGCCGACATCTCGCATATGGCGGGCGCCGAGGAGTTCCAGATGGTCTGGCGCCAGGGCAACATCGTGGTGCTTGACAAAGAGCCGCGCACGCTCATGCCGCTCTACCCCGTGCCGACGCCGATATCGAAGGGCGTTATCGTCACGGGCACCGTGCACGGCAATACCGTGATCACCGCCACGGCTGCCGTGCGCGAGCCGGGCGACACGCAGACCTATGCGAGCGATGTGAACGCGCTGCTGAGCGGCGCGCGCAAGCTGGTGCCCGATCTGGATACGCGCCGCGTGGTGCGCGCATTTGCCGGCGGGCGTCCGGTCATTCAGGGAACGAACGACTTCTTTATTGGACAGTCTGCCGTGGTACCGGGGCTTTTCCAGGCGGCGGGCATTCAGTCGCCGGGCGTGGCAAGCGCGCCGGCCATTGCCGAGCGCATGGAGCACGTGATGCGCGAGGCGGGCGTGAAGCTGCACGAGCGGGCGGACTGGAATCCAATTCGCCGCGCGCCGGACGACTTTGACCGCGCGCCGCTTACGCGCAAAGAAGAGCTCATCGAGTCCGACCCCGCGTGGGGGCAGATCGTCTGCCGCTGCGAGACGGTGCCCGAGGCCGAGATCGTGGCCGCGATTCGACGCCGCCCGGGCGCGGTTTCGGTCGAAGGCGTCAAGCGCCGCTGCCGGGCCGGCATGGGTCGGTGCCAGAGTGGCTTTTGCCAGAGCCGCGTGGTGGCGATCATCGCGCGCGAGCTGGGCTGCGACCCCAGCGAGGTGCTGTTGGAGGATACCGGATCTTGGTTGGTTGAGGGACCGCTGAAGGGGGTGCGCTAGGATGGCGGAGTTAGGATCGAACGCGATTGGTAGCGGCGCCGTTGAGGCCGTGGCAACGCAGGCCTTCGACGTGATCGTCATCGGAGGCGGCCCCGCCGGCATGGCGGCCGCGCTTGCCGCGCAAAAGGCCGGCGCGCACGTGGCCATCGTGGAGCGCGAGCAGCACCTGGGCGGCATCCTCCGCCAGTGCATCCACCCCGGCTTTGGCCTGTCGCACTTTAAACAGGAGCTCACCGGTCCCGAGTACGCGCAGCGCTTTATCGACCAGGTGCACGAAACCGACATTGCGCTGTTCCTGAACAGCATGGTGATTGGGATTGATTCAGGCGAGCCTACGGAAGACACCGCGGTTCATACCGTCACGCTCATGAGCCCTGCCGGCATGCTGCAGCTCACCGGGCGCACGGTTGTCCTTGCCATGGGTTGCCGCGAGCGCACCCGCAGCGAGATCAAGATCCCCGGCAGTCGTCCCGCCGGCGTGTTTACGGCCGGCCTGGCGCAGCGATACATCAATATCGAAAACCTCAAACCCGGCTCGCGTGCCGTCATCTTGGGCTCAGGCGACATCGGGCTTATCATGGCGCGCCGCTGCACGCTCGAGGGGATTTCGGTCGAGGGCGTGTACGAGCTCATGCCGTACGCTAACGGCCTGCGCCGCAATGTGAAGAACTGCCTGAACGACTTTGGCATTCCGCTGCACCTGTCCACCACCGTCACACGCGTGATCGGGCACGACCGCGTGGAAGCCGTCGAGGTAAGCCAAGTCGACGAGCGCCTGGCGCCCATTCCGGGGACCGAGCGCATCGTTCCGTGCGACACACTGCTGCTTTCGGTGGGCTTGATTCCCGAGAACGAGCTTTCGGTTGCCGCTGGCGTAGAGCTTGACCCGCGAACGCGCGGCGCCGTGGTGGACCAGAGCCTGCAAACGGGCGTGCCGGGCATCTTTGCCTGCGGCAACGTGCTGCACGTGCACGACCTGGCCGACAACGTGACGACCGAGTCCGAGCGCGCCGGTGCGGCAGCGGCGGCGTGGGCTCTGGGGACCGGCGCGGGCGCCGTTCCGGACTGCGAGCTCGCCGTCTCCCCTGCCGGCATTGCGGGATACGCGCTGCCGGGACGCATTACGGCTGTGGCACTCACCAAGCTCAACTTCCGCGTACGCCGACCCGTCGACGCCGCCCGCGTGCGCATTCTGGCAGGCGGCGAGGAACTGTATGCAGTCAAGGTCCGCCCGTTTAAACCGAGCGTAATGGAGAGTTTCCCGCTACCGGCGAAGGTGATACAGCGCGCACTCGACATGGGCGTTAGCGAGATAGTCCTATCCGTCGATCCCGTTGAGGAGGCATAAACCATGAGCACGAACGCGATTGAAACGCTACAGTTCAACTGCACCACCTGCCCATCCGAGTGCCTCCTGACCGTAGAGGTAGAGCGTGACGCCGATGGCTACGTTGCGGCGGTGCGCTCCGTAACCGGCAACAACTGCCCGCGTGGTGATAAGTTCGCACATCAGGAGCTCACCTGCCCCATGCGCGTACTCACGACGACCGTGGCAGTATCTGGCGGCGACGAAGCCCTGCTCCCCGTGCGCACCGCCGAAGCCATCCCGCTAGAACTCCACGCCCAAGCCATGGCCCTCATCCGCGGACTAGTGGTCAAAGCCCCCATCCGCATGGGCGACGTCGTGCTAGAGAACCTCCTAGACACCAACATCAACCTAATCGCCAGCATGGACATCGACCCCGCCTAAGCAGCCAATTTGGGACGGGCCTCTTTTAGCTACCCCGCCATTCACCCCGCCCCTCCTCAATTGCGGTGAAATAGTTGCTGATTTCCGCCAAAACCCCAGCATCCAGGAACTATTCCACCGCAACTTTCTTTGAGAATCGTGCATTTTGCTGCTACTCGGTTAGTGCTATTTCAAAACTACCCCGGTTTACGGGGCCAAATCGATAACCACCAACCACACCGACCATTTTCGATTTTCGCCAAGCCATCTACCTGCGGTTTTATTTTTTCCATTTTGGTCATGGTCAGCCAAGAGCAATCCAGCCCCGTAATCCGGCATAGTTTTGAAAGCAGACCAGGGGTAGTTAATTTGGGACGGGGCTATTTTAGCTACCCTTGACTGTCGACGAATTATTCGAGGCCAGAAGAAGTATCAGCTGGCATATTGGGGCAGCTAAAATAGCCCCGTCCCAAATTAACTACCCTAGCGAAAGGATGTTTCATGGCACATGTCGATGACCAGCGTGTGGCGCGCGTGCTCGATGCACTCGAGGCTCAGCACCCCGGCGCGCAGCTACTCGTAAACGACCCGTGGTCGATCTACTACCTGACCGGCTTTTATGCCGATATGTTCGAGCGTTTTTGCGGTGTGCTGCTCGCGCGCGGTAGCGAGCCCGTGATCTTGGTCAACGCACTGCATCAGCTGCCCGAGTATGACAATGCCCGCGTTGCCTACCACACCGATACCGACGTCGTGGCCGACGCCATCGCTCGCGAAATCGATCCGACCAAACCACTCGGCATCGACACCGTCATGCGCTCCGGCTTTTTGATGCCGCTCATGGAGCGCCATGCTGCGAGCGAGTTTTTCCTGGGTGACTTTGCCGTCACCGCCGCGCGCACCCACAAGGATGCCACCGAGCAGGAGCTCATGCGCGCGTCCTCTGCCGCCAACGACGCCGTGATGGCCGACGCCATCAAGCTCGTCCATGAAGGCGTGACGGAGCGCGAGATTGCCGACCAGATGCTCGGCCTGTATCGCAAGCACGGCTGCGAGGGCTTTAGCTTTCCGCCGATCGTGAGCTTTGGTGCCAACGCCGGCGACCCGCATCACGAGCCCGACGATACGGTACTCAAGCGCGGCGACGTAGTGCTGTTCGACATTGGCGGACGTCACTGCAACTATTGCTCGGACACGACGCGCACGTTCTTTTGGGGCGAGCCGGACGAGGAGACGGCGCGCATCTACGACATTGTGCGCCGTGCCAACGAGGCCGCCGAGGCGCTCATCGCACCGGGCGTGCGCATGTGCGACCTGGACCGTGCCGCACGCGACGTGATTGAGGATGCGGGCTATGGACAGTACTTTACGCATCGCCTGGGTCACTCGATCGGTCTGCAGGACCATGAACCGGGCGACGTATCGCTGGTCAACGACCAAGTCGTGGAGCCGGGCATGACGTTCTCCATCGAACCGGGCATCTACCTCCCCGGCCGCACCGGCGTCCGCATCGAGGACTTGGCCCTGGTCACCGAGAGCGGCGTCGAGATCCTCAACGCCTACCCCCACGATCCGGTCCGCCTAGACTAGCCAATGTGACAAAGGGACAGTCCCTTTGTCACATTGCGATTACGTCGCGCCACGAAAACGGGCCGTCTACTACGTTTAACCCGCATGGGTCGACCATGACCGGGTTTTCGCAATATCCGCAAGCCGTCTACCTGCAGTTTTAATTTCGCGATGTTCCGTGTGGTCGAGGGTAACCGATCAAACGTAGTAGATAGGCCCATTTCGTGGCAAGCGAGTCAACTCGGGGCACAGGGCAGCCAAAAAAGCCCCGTCCCAAATTGACTGCTTTTAAGTTGCGGTGATATACGGACTGCTTGAGGCTTCTAGCTTGTAAAACAGTCCGTATTTCACCGCAACTGATGAGGGGATGGGTTAGCGCAGCAGGCCGGCTACTTCGCCGGCTAGGGTGATGGTGCCGGCTGCTACGAAGGGCTCGCCCGCGGCCTTGAAAGCTGCGAGGGCCTCGGAAACGCTGGGGTATACGCCCGCGAGCTTATCGGCATCAACGAGGGCGGCGAGCTCCTCTGCCGGCAGGGCGCGATCGGAATCGGTCTGCGTCACGACCACGCGCGGGAAAGCCGGGATCAGCACGTCAACGATACCCGCCACGTCCTTGTCTGCCAGCGCGGCGCACAGCAGCGTGGGGCGATTCTCCACGCACGGATCGATCTCGTCCAACGCGCTCACAAAGTTCTCGCAGCTCTGGGGGTTATGGCAGGCGTCGATCAGCTTGAGCGGATCGGTTCCCAGCACATCAAAGCGACCCGGCGTGGGGCAGCCCATAAGAGAAGCGTCGAGCGACTCGTGGTCGAGCTCGCGGCCCAGATAGCCCTCGCACAGCATAATCGAACACGCGGCATTCTGCGGCTGATATGCCGGCTTGACCATACTCGACGTATAGATCGCACGCGGCGTGGTGCAGCTGAACTCAACCGTGTCGCCCACATGCGCCGGCACCTTAGTCGTGACATGGCTCACCACGAGCGGCACCACACCGCATTCGCGGCAACGGGCATCCATCACGCGCTGAACACTTGCCTCATGCGTGCCCTCGCCCAGAACAACCAGGCGTCCGGGCTTAATGACCGCAGCCTTCTCACCCGCAATGGCCTCGAGCGTATCGCCCAAAATACGTGTGTGATCGAGCCCAATACCCGTAATGGCAACGGCGACGGGATCAGTCGCACTCGTGGCGTCCCAACGACCGCCCATGCCAACCTCGAGCACGGCAACATCCACCGCGGCCTCGGCAAACACCACAAGCGCGGCGGCCGTCAGCAGGTCAAACGGAGTAATGGTATAGGCGCGCTCCCCCGTCGCCACACGGTGCGCATTCACCCGACGTCCCGCCTCAACAGCGGCAGAAACGCCACGGGCAAAGGCCTCGTCGCTCACGACGCGTCCATCGACCTCCATGCGCTCGGGATAGCGAACAAGCTGCGGCGACGTATACAGCGCGGTCTTGAGCCCCTCACCACGAAGAATGGCAGCCGAAAAACGCGTGGTCGAAGTCTTGCCATTGGTGCCGGCAACCTGAATGCAATCGAAATACTCGTCCGGACGACCAAGCTCATCGAGCATATCGACAACCGTCTCAAGCAGAGGCCCAGCATCCCCAGAAATCCGCCCCGTATCAGCAGCCAGCCCCACAGCCTCATCAAACGAAAGCAACTCAAACGAGAAAGGAACGACATACGACCCAGAACGCTTAGCCATAACCCAAAGTCCCCCATAACAGAAAAAGAGGCTCATCAAAAAGAATGAGCCCCTCGCGTTGACAATTTCAGCCTTTACCCGATTGCAGCAAGATCAAGGCCACAACCCAGTGGCCCCAACACGCCAGATGCAAACAACCACGTAAACGAACTAGGAGCGGCCCGATGCTTTGCTCGCCGCAAGTTCCGCACGCAAAGGACAGCACTTAATGTGCTGTCCGTCTTGCGCAGGACTGTTCGCAGCGGAGAGCAAAGCATCGGGACGCGCCCCCAAGTTACGCCTACGAGAAGTCAGCAACCTGAGCAGTCAGCGCCGCCAGGATCTCCTTGAGCTCAGCTGCACGGTCCCTCTTCTTCTGGACCACCGCGGGCGCGGCCTTGGCCACAAAGCCCTCGTTCGCGAGCGTCTTCTCGCAGCCGGCGAGCTCCTTCTGGGCCGCGGCAATCTCCTTCTCCAGGCGCGCCTTCTCGGCCGAAAGATCAACCTTGCCCTCGAGCACCACAAAGACCTCGACGCCGCTATCAACCACGGCGATGCTCGCAGCCGGCTTCTCGACGTCGGTACCCATGACCAGCGAAGCGGTGTTGGCCAGCGGCTCAATGGTCGAGCGCAGGCTCTCGAGCTTCTCGATGTCCTCGGCACCGGCGTGCACGACCACGTCGAGCTCGGCCTTGGGGCTCAAGCGATAACGCGAACGCGTGGCGCGGGCGGCGGAAACGACGGCACGGCACAGCTCAAACGCGCGCTCGGCGGGCTCGTCGACGTACTTGGCGTAGTCGGCGGGCTCCGGCCACTTGGCGATCATGAGCGCCTCGGCGCGGTTCACGTTGCCCTCGGCGTCCAGATCGAGCACGCTCGCCGGCATGTTGTCCCAGATCTCCTCGGTGACAAACGGCATGAGCGGGTGCATCAGGCGAATGGAGGTGTCGAGCACAAAGATCAGGTTGCGCTGCGCCTGCAGACGACCCTCGCCCTTCAGGCGGGCCTTAGTGACCTCAACGTACCAGTCGCAGACCTCGTTCCAGAAGAACTGCTGCACGCCGCGGGCCATGTCGCCAAAGGTGTAGTTCTCGATGCCCTCGGTGACCATCTTGACGGCCCTGGCCAGACGGCTGAACATCCAGGCGTCGGCCGGCGTCTCTACGACGGGCTCGCCGGGCGTGTAGCCTTCCATGTTCATGAGCAGGAAGCGGCTGGCGTTCCAGATCTTGGTCACAAAGCTCTTGGCCTGCTCGGTACGCGGGCTGTCGATGAGCTTCTTGGTCTTCTTATCGATGTTCGCGTCGAACTTGACGTCCTGGTTGTTAGTGCACAGCGTGAGCAGGTTGTAGCGCGTGGCGTCGGCACCGTACATGCCAATGAGGTCCATGGGGTCAACGCCGTTGCCCTTGGACTTGGACATGCGGCTGCCGTCCTTGGCAAGAATCGTCGGGTAGATGACGACATCCTTAAACGGCACCTCGTCCAGGAAGTACAGCGAGCTCATGACCATGCGGGCGACCCACAGCGCGATGATGTCGCGCGCGGTGACGAGCGCCGTCGTGGGGTGATGCCCCTCGAGCAACTCCGGTTTTTGCGGCCAGCCCTGCGTGGCGAAGGTCCACAGCTGCGAGCTGAACCAGGTGTCCAGCACGTTCTCGTCCTGATGCACGTGGTGACCGCCGCACTTGGGGCACACGTCGGTGTCCTCGGTAAGGGCATCCTCCCAGCCGCAGTCCTCGCAGTAGAACACGGGGATGCGGTGGCCCCACCACAGCTGGCGGCTGATGCACCAGTCCTTAAGGTTCTCCATCCAGGTGGTGTAGGTCTGCGTCCAGCGCGCGGGGTGGAAGGTGACTTTGCCGGAGTTGACGGCGTCGAGCGCCGGCCCCTTGAGCTTGTCGACGGCCACGAACCACTGCTCGGACAGCCACGGCTCCAGCGCAGAGTCGCAACGGTAGCAGTGCATGACGGAGTGATCGAGTTCGTCGACATGATCGAGCAGGTCGTGCTCCTCAAACCACTTGATGACGGCCTCGCGGCACTCGTCGCGGTTCATGCCGGTGAACTCGCCGTAGCCCTCAACGACCACCGCGTGCTCATCGAAGATATTGATCTGCGGCAGGTCGTGGGCCTGACCCATGGCGTAATCGTTGGGGTCGTGGGCCGGAGTGACCTTGACGAAGCCGGAACCAAAGTTGGCGTCGACATGCCAATCCTCAAAGATGGGGATCTCGCGGTCGACGATGGGGAGCTTGACGGTCTTACCCACGAAGGCGGCCTTCTCGGGGTCCTTCGGGGAGACGGCAACGCCCGTGTCGCCGAGCATGGTCTCGGGGCGCGTGGTGGCGACGACGATGTAGTCCTGGCCGTTGACCGGCTCGGTCAGCGGGTAGCGCAGGTGCCACAGATGGCCCTTCTCGTCCTTGTACTCGGCCTCGTCGTCCGAGATAGCGGTGGTGCAGTTGGGGCACCAGTTGACGATGCGCTTGCCGCGGTAGATCAGGCCGTCGTGGTACCAATCGCAGAACACCTTGCGCACGGCCTGGGCGTAGTCCTCGTCCATGGTGAAACGCTCGTTATCAAAGTCGACGGAGCAGCCCATGCGCTTGATCTGCTCGACGATGATGCCACCGTACTCGTGGGTCCAATCCCAGCAGGCGTCGACAAACTTGTCGCGACCGATCTCCAGGCGGCTGATGCCCTCGCTCTTGAGCTTCTTGTCGACCTTGGTCTGTGTGGCGATACCGGCGTGGTCGGTACCGAGCACCCAGCGCGTGGACTTGCCGCGCATGCGGGCCATGCGGATGATGGCGTCCTGGATGGAGTCGTCGGTGGCGTGACCCATATGGAGCTTGCCGGTCACGTTGGGAGGCGGAATGGTGACGGTGCAGTCGCCCACGCCCTCACGGCGCTTGTAGTAGCCGCCGTCGAGCCACTTCTGCAGAATCGCCGGCTCGTTGGTCGACGGATCGTAGTTCTTGGGCATCTCTTCCATATATCTCTCCCTGTCCCGCCGGCGTGTCCGCCTGCTTGGTTTTCGCTCGGTCAGGTCCTGGCTCGCACGAAGAGCACATTAAGTGCTCTTCGGCTCGTGCGGAATCTACGAAAACCAAGCAGGCGGACACGCCTTAGGTATCGATTACTTCAGTCTGAATTGACTTCGCTTTGGCTTAAACAAACACACAGAATAGCACAGGTAGTTGGGGTTATTGCGTATCTATAAAATAGCCTCCGACCGCGGATGGTCAGAGGCTATTTGCAAACACGTTTTAGGCTGGTTTAGCCGTAGATGCGTTGGGGCTGTTCTTCGCCCTTTACGGAGGCTTCGGTTACGACGACCTTGGCTACGCCCTCCTCGCTGGGCAAGTCGAACATCGTCTGCTGCAGCACGTCCTCGCAGATGGAGCGCAGGCCACGGGCGCCGGTCTTGCGGGCAAGCGCCATGCGGGCGATCTCGTGCAGGGCGGCGTCCTCAAACTCCAGGTCTACGTCCTCCAGCTGGAACATCTTGCGGTACTGGCGCACCACGGCGTTCTTGGGCTCGGTCAGGATCGACACCAGGTCGTCCTCGTCGAGCGCTTGCGTCTGGGTGACGACGGGCGTACGTCCCACGAACTCGGGGATCATGCCAAAGGCGTTGAGGTCCTGCGGGAGCACCTGACGCAGCAGGTCGTTCTCGTCGACCGAGGTGGGGCCGGCGATCTCGGAGTTAAAGCCCACGCCCTTGTTTCCCACGCGATCGGCGATGATCTTGTCCAGACCCACGAAGGCACCACCGCAGATGAACAGGATGTTGGTCGTGTCGATCTGCAGCAGCTCCTGCTGGGGATGCTTGCGGCCGCCGGTGGGCGGAACGCTGGCCACCGTGCCCTCAAGAATCTTCAGCAGTGCCTGCTGAACGCCCTCGCCCGAGACATCACGAGTAATAGAGAGGTTCTCGGCCTTGCGGGCAATCTTGTCGATCTCATCTACGTAGATGATGCCCACCTGCGCGCGCTCAATATCGCCATCGGCAGCATTGATAAGCTTGAGCAGGATGTTCTCCACGTCCTCGCCCACATAGCCGGCCTCGGTGAGCGCGGTGGCATCGGCGATGGCAAACGGCACCTCGAGGATGCGCGCGAGCGTCTGGGCCAACAGGGTCTTGCCGGTACCGGTGGGACCGAGCAGCAGGATGTTGGACTTGGCGAGCTCGACCTCGTCCATATCGTCATCGAACTGCGAGCCCATGTCGTCATCAAAGGCAGACACCGCAGCGCCGCCCTCAATCACGCGGCGATAGTGGTTGTACACGGCCACCGACATGGCGCGCTTGGCGTCCTCCTGACCCATAACATAGGCCGAAAGCTCGTCATAGATCTCGTGCGGCGTCGGCACGTGCGTGATGACCTGGCGATCGTCCTCGATCTCAAAACCCTCGGTCTCGGGGTCCGCGGCGGGTTGGGATGCAGCCTGGCCGTGGTCGTTGAGGAAGCCCGGCAGCTTGCCGTTGCGGGCGGCGTCCATAAAATCCGAAGCCAGCGACTCCTCCAGAATCTCGGAACAGGCGGCGACGCACTCGTCACAGATAAAGATGTTGGTCGGGCCCTTAACAAGGCGACGAACCTGGCCCTGCTCTTTTCCGCAGAAGGAGCAGCGGATGGGGTTGCCGTTCTCGTCAAAGTTGTCCTGCATGTTTCCTGCCATCCTAGGCGTCCTTCGCGGCGAGATCGCGCGAGGTGACGATACGGTCGATCAGACCGTAGTCGAGGGCCTCGGAAGCGGTCAGGTAGTTGTCGCGCTCGGTATCGGCCTGGACCTTCTCGATGGGCTGGCCCGAGGCGTCGGACAGAATCTGGTTGAGCTCGCGACGGGTCTTCTTGATCTCCTCGGCCACGATCTCGATCTCGGTCTGCTGACCCTGGGCACCGCCGCTGGGCTGGTGAATCATGACCTTGGAGTGCGGCAGGCAGAAGCGCTTGCCCTTAGCGCCGGCCGAAAGCAGCACTGCGGCCATGGACGCGGCCATACCGACGCAGATGGTGGAGACCTGCGGCTTAATGAAGTTCATGGTGTCAAGAATCGCCAGGCCGGAGTAGACCTCGCCGCCGGGCGAATTGATGTAGAGCGAGATATCCTTCTCGGCATCCTGGCTCTCAAGATGCAGCAGCTGGGCAACGACCAGGTTGGCGCTGACGGAGTTGATCTCCTCGCCCAAGAAGATGATGCGGTCGTTGAGCAGGCGCGAATAGATATCGTAGCTGCGCTCGCCGCGCGGCGTCTGCTCGATAACGTATGGCACGAGGGCGGAATCGAACTTGGCGATCATACGCATCTCCATTTCTCTCTTGCGAACCAAATTGGTTCTAGATAAACGTACGGTGCCCGCATGCTATGCATTGGCTGGCACCGTACGAAGCAACCGGATAACCGGTGTATAACTTTACCCCATCACGGGCGCACCCATGCGCTCGCGGGCAAGGTGGCGAGAATTACTCGGCGTCCTTGGCGGTCTCGTCGACCTCGGTCACCTTGGCGTTCTCGACCAGGTGGTCGACGGCCTTGGAACGACGGATGGACTCGCGGACGGCAGGCATGCGGCCATCAGCGATGAACTCGGCCTTGGAAGCCTCGACGTCCTTGACGCCGGCCTTCTCGAACTCGGCGTTGATGTCGTCCTCGGTGACCTCAATCTTGAGCTCACGGGCGAGGGCGTCCAGAGCCAGGGACTCACGGGCAACGTCGTTGGCCTGCTTGTGCAGGTCGCCGATGAACTGCTCCATGGTCAGGCCGGAAGCGGGCAGCCAGGTGTCCAGCGTCATGCCGCGAGCAGCGAGGTTAGACAGGAAGTTCTGGCCAAGCTCCTCAAAGACGGACTGCTCGTAGTCGGCATCCATCTCGTCGAGCTGCAGGCGCTCGGCGAGAGCGGAGACGCAACGGTTCTCCTTCTCGGCCGGGAGGCGGGAAGCCTTGTCCTGCTCGATCTCAATCTTGATGGCGTCGCGCATGGCCTCGATGCTGTCGAAGCCAAAGTCGGACTTGACGAGCTCGTCGGTGAGCTCGGGGGTGTTGCGGACCTTGATGCCCTTGACGGTGACCTCGACGGTGTGGGTCTCGGCCTCCTCGCCCTCCTCGACCTCATCGGTCCAGGTGACGGTCTTGACGTCGTCAACGTTAGCGCCGATCAGGGCCTCGTTGAACTCCTTGGGGTTGCTGTCGCTACCGGCGATGAGCATACGGCCCTCGGCGGCAAAGTTGTCGGCGTTCTCGACGGCCTTGAGGTCGACGGTAACGTAGTCCTCGGCCTCGACGGCGCGGCCCTCGACGTCCTCGAAGGTGGCACGGTAGTTGAGGAGCATCTCGACCTGGTTGTTGATCTCGGACTCGGTGACCTCCGCGGGAGGCATCTCGATCTCGACGGCGTCGAAGGAGGAGAGCTCAGCAGCAGGACGCAGGGAGAACTCGACGGTGTAGGTATAGTCCTCGTGATCCTTGGCGAGGTCGAGCTCCTTGTAGTCACCGTTCTTGGTGGGGACGATGTCCAGCTCGTTGAGGACGGCGGGCTCGTTGGCGGCGATCAGGTCGTTGGTGGCCTGAGCGAGGGTAGCCTCGGCGCCAAGAGCGGAATCGATGACCGGACGGGGAGCCTTACCGGCACGGAAGCCCGGGAAGCGGTACTTCTTGGCGGTGTCCTTGTAGGCCTTCTTGATCGCGGCGTCGACGTCGGCGGCCGGGATGGTGACCGTAGCGGTGAGCTTGGCGTCCTTGACGTCAGAAGCGGTGATGTTCAACACGTTCCTCCTCATACTGCCCAGCTTATCTGAGGTGCTGGTACCTTTATGCAACAAAGAGTCGCGACGGCCGAAGCCGACGCAGATGCGTTGGTGCGGGCGAAAGGACTCGAACCTTCACGGGAATCCCACCAGAACCTAAATCTGGCGCGTCTACCAATTCCGCCACGCCCGCATGATCGCACAGATTAGGAATGATAGCAGATACGAACGGCAAGCGCACGCACACCTTTTACAGGCTCACGACCTCACCACGAGTACAAAAGGCGGGGCGAGTTGCCCCGCCCCGCCAATTACGACTTGTTCGCTGACCCGCTACTCCCCCAGCAGGGCCTTCTCGGGCGTGATCGGCAGCGAGCGAACCTGGTGTCCGGTGGCGTGCGCCACGGCCGAGGCCACGGCGGCGAGCGGCGTGTTGATGACGACCTCGCCGATCGACTTGGCGCCAAACGGACCCGTCGGCTCGTAGCTCGGCTCAAAGGCCACGCGAATGCTGCCGATATCCAGGCGCGTGGGCAGCTTGTAGCTCATGAAGTTGCCGGTGCGCAGACGGCCGCGCTCATCGTGCTCGACGATCTCGTAGAGCGCATGGCCGATACCCTGGGCAATGCCGCCCTCGGCCTGGACGCGCGCGAGCGCCTCGTTGATAACGGTGCCGCAGTCCACAGCCGCCACGTAGTCCACCACGGTCACCTTGCCGGTGGCCTTGTCGACCTCGACCTCGGCAATGCCGGCCATAAACGGCGGAGGCGAAACGGGCAGGCAGGCAGAGGCATGCGAGGTGAGCGCGTCGCCGCCCGCAATGTTCTTGACGCACAGGTTGGCGAAGTCGCGCAGCGTGAGGTAGCGATTCAGCTCGCGCGCGGCGCGCTCGTCGGACAGGCGCACGTACTGGCCATCGAAGACCACATCGGCGACGTCCACATCCCACATCTGGGCGGCCTTGACGCAAATCTTCTCGCGCAGCTCGGTCGCGGCGTTCTTAGCGGCAAGGCCCGTCACGTACGTACCCGAGCTCGCGTACGAGCCGGCGTCGAACGGCGACACGTCGGTGTCCACGCCGCGCACCACGATCATCGAACTCTCCACGCCCAGCTCCTCGGCGGCAATCTGCGCCAGGATCGTGTCGACGCCCATGCCGTTATCGGTGGCGCCGGTGCCGATGGTAATGAAGCCGTCCTCTTCCAGGCGCATGTCGATGCCGGCGATGTCCACGTTGGAGATACCCGAGCCCTGCATGGTGAGCGCACAGCCCAGGGCGCGCACGCGGTCGCCCAGGTCCACGGCTAGCGGCTTGTCGCGCCAGCCGATCATGTCCATCGCGCGCAGCAGGCAGCGGTCGAGCGCGCAGGCGTTGAGCTTCTCGTTGTAGTACTGCGGCATGACCTCGCCCTCGTGCACGATGTTCTTAAGGCGCAAGTCGGCGGGATCCATGTGCAGCATGTCGGCGAGCTCGTTGACGGCGCTCTCCACGGCAAACTGGCCCTGGGTAGCACCGTAGCCGCGATACGCGCCGCCGCGGTTGGTATTGGTGTAGACGGCGTCCCAGCTAAAGCGGCTCGCCTTCACATGGTTGTAGATCGGCAGGCTCTTATGGCCCGAAAGGCCGATCGTCGTGGTGGCGTGTTCGCCGTACGCGCCGGCGTTGGACAGCGTGTGTAGATCGATGGCCGTGATGGTGCCGTCGTTCATGGCGCCCAGCTTAACGGTCATCTGCATCTGGTGGCGCGAGTTGCCCGCGGTGATAGTCTCCTCACGGGTGTAGCAGCAGTAACTCGGACGACCGGTCTGCTGGGTCACAAACGCAACAAAGATCTCGCAGCAGCCCGTCTGCTTGGAGCCAAAGCCGCCGCCGATGCGCGGCTTAATGACCTGCACCTGCGACTGCGGAATGTCGAGCGACTGCGCGACCATGCGGCGCACGTGGAAGGGCACCTGCGTAGAGGTAGTCACCGAGATGCGGCCGAACGCGTCGGTCGTCGCAAAGGCGCGGAAGGTCTCCATGGGCGCGGTCTGCGTGGCTTGGCTGGTGTAGGTGCGAGTGAAGACGATGTCGCTCTGGGCGAAGGCCTCGTCCAAGTCGCCAAAGTCGCTCGTGCCGCTGCACACCAGGTTGCGCGGAACGTCGCCGCCCTGCGGGAACATAAAGGTCACATCGCCCTCGGGGTGGACCACGATGTCATTATCGAGCGCCTGGGTAAAGTCGAGCAGGGGCTCGAGTACCTCATAGTCGACCTTGATGAGCTTGAGTGCCTTGTCGGCGGCCTCCTCGGTCTCGGCGGCGACGATCGCCACCTCCTCGTTTTGGTAGCGCACGAGGTTCTCGAGGATCAGGCGGTCGTAGGGACTCGGCTGCGGATAGCTCTGGCCGGCGATGGTAAAGCGGCGCTTGGGCACGTCCTCGTAGGTGTAGACGCCCACCACGCCGGGCACCTTCAGGGCGCGCGATGTATCGATGGAGCGGATCTTGGCACGGGCATACGGGCTGCGCTTGAGCTTGACGATCAGGGCGCCGGCGGGCACAAGGTCGCCCGTGTAGACGGGACGGCCCTCGAGCAGGGCCTTCGAGTCCTTCTTGGGCTGCTTGTGGGTGATCTGCTTGTAGGAAACACCGTCGCAGCTGGTGTCGTTGACCGGCAGCTCGGGCATTTCAAAGCCCACCTGCACGCCGGACTCGTTGAGAAAGCGCACGATGGCGCGCAGCTGGCTCTCGTAGCCGCTGCAACGGCACAGGTTGCCGGCGAGCTGGCGCGACAGCTCCTCGCGCGTGGCAACGAGGCTTGGGTCCTCCTTGGCAGCGCGGGCAAGCGCCAGCACGTTCATGATGAGGCCGGGGGCGCAAAAACCGCACTGCTCAGCGCCTTCGGCAGCCATCGCACGGGCTAGCGCCTCGGACTCGGCCTTGAGGCCCTCGAGCGTGGTGATGGAGCGGCCCTCAACACGGGCGGCGGGAACCGAGCAGCTCAGCACCGGGTCGCCATCGAGCCACACCGTGCACAGGCCGCAGTTGGTGGTCTCACAGGCGCAGCGCACCGACGCACAACCCTGCTCGCGCAACAGTGCAAAGAGCATGGTGTCGGGGGCAATCTGAACCTTGACCTTGCGGCCGTTGAGCGTAAAGGAAAGATCGATGAGTTTGGCAGCCATTAGCGCACCTCGCTAGAATCGACGCCGGGCACGCGGCGGCAGGAATACTCGTCCGTAGCAAACTTAGGCACTTGCACGGTCTCGAGCTCGCGGGCAAGCGCAGCAGAAAGCTCGATGCCGGCGGCGCGGCGCACGGCCTGGATGGCGAGCGGGGCCGAGATGCGGCGGCGGTAGTCGGCCGAGCCCCACAGGTTGGTGCCGTAGCTCAGCGATCGCACGGATGCGGCCAGGGCGCGAAGCTCGTCCTCGGAAGGCTGCTCGGCGGTAAGGCCGCATGCCTCGCCCTGCAGCAGGGTCGCGCGCAGCGGGCGGGCACCCACGGTGACATGCCAGGAGCCGTCCCACCAGGCGGCGGTAACGTTCAGCGAGGGAAAGTCGGTCGCGGCCTTGCGCACGGCCTCGTAGCTTGCACGGTAATCGTGCTTAACGACCACGACGCGCTCGATAACGTCGCGCACGTAGCCCATGTCAACGAACTCCGCGAGCGGCACGCGGCCGGCGCCCGTCAGCTCAACATAGGAATCGAGCGCGAGGAAGGCGGAGAGAACGTCCGAGAAGCCAAAGCGGCCGTAGATGCTGCCGCCCACCGTGGCGGTATTGCGCAGCTGCACGCCCACGATATCGTGGACGGCGAACTCAAAGACATTGTTGACAAGCGCGTTGAGCTCGGCATGGCGCTCGAGCTGGCGCAGGGTACACATGGCACCGATGCGAAACTCGGTCTCGGTCTCCTCGATCTGATCGAGTCCGCAGGCCGAAAGGTCAATCGCCGTCGACACGCGACGCGAACCCAGGCGCATCCAGATGCCGCCGCCCACAATCTTGTTGTTGCGGTTCTTCTGCAAGAGCTCATAGGCTTCGGCCGCGTTTCCAACACGGACGTAGGTACCGAACTTGAGCACGTTCTCCCCCATCTCTTCACTTGTCCAGTACTTTTAAGTTTACCAAACGAGGAGCCGCACACCGTTTTAGGACAAAATCCACACACCCATCCATAACTTGCGGTGATATACGGACTGATTAGCCGTTCTGGGACGCTAAACAGTCCGTATATCACCGCAAGTTATGAGGAGTCCTCCGGGATAGAAAAGGCTCCCAGCCGGAATGGCTGGGAGCCTCATCACAGGCTATGTCGAGCGAAGATTTAGCAGACGCCCTGGGCGAGCATGGCGTCGGCGACCTTCAGGAAGCCGGCGATGTTGGCGCCCATGACAAAGTTGCCCTCCTGGCCGTACTCCTTGGCGGTGTCGTCCACGTTGTGGAACATGCCGCGCATGAGCTGCTCGAGCTTGCCGTCGACCTCCTCGAAGGTCCAGGACAGGTGCTCGGCGTTCTGGCTCATCTCCAGGCCGGACACGAGCACGCCACCGGCGTTGGCAGCCTTACCAGGCATAAAGGCAACGCCGTTCTCCTGGAAGTAGGTCGTGGCCTCGATGGTCGTGGGCATGTTCGCGCCCTCGCCGACCACCTTGCAGCCGTTGGCGACGAGCGCCTGGGCGTCCTCGAGCAGCAGCGTGTTCTCGCGAGCGCAGGGCAGCGCGATATCGCAGGGCAGCTGCCACACGCCGCGGCCGTCGCCCTCGTGCCACGTGGCATTGGGCTTCTCGTCGACGTACATAGCGAGCGTAACGCCCTTGTCGTGACCGGAGCGCTTCTTGTTGTAGACGTGCTCGAGCACGGTGTAGTCAATGCCGTCGGGATCCTCGACCCAGCCGTGGGTGTCGGAGCAGGCCAGCACCTTGCCGCCGAGCTGGGAGACCTTCTGGACCGCGTAGATAGCGACGTTACCGGAGCCGTGAACGACGACGTTCTTGCCCTCGAAGGAGTCGCCGCGGCTCTTGAGGTACTCGTCCACAAAGTAGGCCAGGCCGTAGCCGGTGGCCTCGGTACGGGCGAGCGAGCCGCCAAAGGAGAGGCCCTTGCCGGTAAGGACGCCGGTCCACTCGTTAGTCAGGCGCTTGTACTGACCGAACAGGTAGGCAACCTCGCGGCCGCCAACGCCCAGGTCGCCGGCGGGAACGTCGGTGTTGGGGCCAATGTGGCGATAGAGCTCGGTCATGAAGGACTGGCAGAAGTGCATGATCTCGTTGTTGGACTTGCCCTTGGGGTCAAAGTCGGAGCCGCCCTTGCCGCCGCCCATGGGAAGGGTGGTCAGGCTGTTCTTGAGAATCTGCTCCAGGCCCAGGAACTTGAGCATGCCCAGGGTAACCGTCGGGTTAAAGCGCAGGCCGCCCTTGTAGGGTCCAATGGCAGAGTTGAACTCGACGCGGTAGCCGCGGTTGACCTGAACCTTGCCCTGATCGTCGACCCAGGGGACACGGAACATAACGATGCGCTCGGGCTCGACGAGGCGCTCCAGCAGGGCGGCCTCCTCGTACTCGGGATGGGCGTCGAGCGCCGGCTGGATGGTGCCGAGGATCTCGGTCGCGGCCTGGATGAACTCAGGCTGCTCGGGATAGCGGGCCTTGAGCTCGTCGAGAACTTTCTGCGTGTAGCTCATGCTTCCTCCAATTGATGGAAAAGAAAAGTGTCGTTCGAGGCGCCCCATGCGCCGCGAGCTTTATCGAGTATGGATAATATCGCACTGTTGCAGCAAAGTTTCGCATAAGCCGACGAGCGGATGTTTCGTTTTGATTACGATGCAGGTAGAAGCGTTTTTGAGTGCCTGACGTGCAAAACCTGTGTTTCAAACCTGTTTCGTCCACGTGTTCCAAACCACCACAAAGGTGCCTGTCCCCAATGTGGTGGTTTTGGTGGTTAGAGGACGAGCTGATGGTAGTCGGCGGGGGTTATGCGGCCTTCGGTGGCAGCGCGGAAGGCGGAGAGCGCGTCGCCCGAGAACGGCATGGCCCAGCACAGGCCGCAACCCGCGGTAATGGAGCCGGGCAGCGGCATGATGCGCCCAGGCACACCGGCGGCAAGGCACAGCTGCTCGCATTCCATCACATCGAAGGTGCTGTCAAACGACACGATAATCTTGCGCTCGTGGTCGAGGGCATCACCGGACGGGCCTTCGCTGTGCGCCTCACGATACGCCGCGGCGGTCGCTTCCTCTTCCGCAGTATGTCCACAGCCACCGCAGCCGCAGGTACAGGGCTCGGAACCATCGCAAGTGCAAGGCTCTCCCGTGTCGGGGCAAATATCGTGAGACATGGCAACTCCAATCGTCTAGGCGAGTAACTCGGCCGCCGCAAACTCCTCGGGCGTATTGACGTTCTCGAAGCAGAGCGTCGAGCCCGCGGCCTTAACGATCTGCGGCTCATCCATATAGCCAGCCTGAACGCGATTGATCAGGCAGCGAATGCGCTGGCGGTCGCAGGCAAGCAGCTCTTGGGCAACCGGCGCACAAGCGTCACGGCGCCAGACGGCGCAAAGCGGCTCAATCCCCCGCTCCTCGCGCGGCACGCACACGTCGAGCGCCTCGGCCTCAGCACGATCGGCAAGCGCGCCGATGAGTTCCGGCGAGACAAACGGCATATCGCAGGCGACGATCGCCACGAGCGGCAATCGGGCCGCGGCCAACGAGCTCGCGATGCCGCGCATGGCACCCGCCGGCCCTTCAAGATCCGCCACCACACGCGGCACCAGGCCGCCAAACGCGCGCTCCTCAAGATAGGCAAGCTCGCAAGGGCGCGACGTCGTCACAACCAGCTCGCCGGCAACCTGAGCCAGCCGACCCAGCACGCGCTCGATGAGCGGCTCACCGCAAAACGCCATGCGCGCTTTATCACAGCCCATGCGCGACGACAATCCGCCCGCCTGGACGACACAAGAAAGATCGGTCCGTCTTACGGTAGTCATACGGCAAACCACCCCCATCGGCATGCTCAAAACCCAGCACACGAAGCCAAATACCGTCGCCGATAAAGTGGGCGGCACGGCAAACCCATGCAAAAACAAAACAGCGCTTTTGCGGCACGCAGCAAGACCGCGAGCACAAAAGCGCTGGTAGCGTATGGCGGGAACGTATGTGAATCGAACACATCCAAGACGTTTTGCACGCCTCGCAACGGTTTTGAGGACCGCGGAGCCCACCGGAGCCCATCCGTTCCCAAGTGCGGAGGTATTTTACCAAACCAAGCAGCCAATCTAGCGCAGGGAGCGCAGGCCGCCGGCATCCTTGTCGAGCACCGTAAAGCGCACGGCATCCAGGTGCTCCAAGATGCTGATGGCGCGTTTGCGCGACACGCCCAGGGCCTCACGCAGCACGCTCGTGGTGGCTGCGCCGCCGGCTGCCTCGATGGCGGCGGCGACGAGCTCACGCGCATGGGCCTCGGCGGCAGCAGACAGGGCAACGTCGCGCTCGACCTTAACGATCGAGCGGTTGAGCGAAAGTTCGCGCAGGGCACGCGTCATGGTGTCGCGGCCGAGCTGCAGCTGTTCGCCCACCTCGGGAAGCGCCGGTGCATCCAGGCCAGCCTCGTCAAGCAGCGCGACGATCCGCTCACAAGCCTCTCGCACCACGCGTGCCGCCGCGGCGGCCGAATGCGGATCGAATACCTCGGCGCCCTCGGCGGCGCACACGCCACGCGAGCAGCCCTCGGCAATCAGAGCTGCGGCAACGCCTTCATCAGCGGCAGGCCACGCAGCATGGGCAACGGCGCCGGGCGTAAAGCCCGTCTCCTTGGGAGCCGCCGCGTGCATGGCCGACAGGGTCGCCGCCAGTGCATCCATCGCGGCGTCGAGCGAGGAAGAATCTGCATACAGCGAGCCATCCGAGCCAGCAAGCGCGCAAGCAGCGCCCTGCGCCACCAACCCGCGCAGTGCGGTATCGACCTCGCCGACGCCAAGATCCAAAGCCGCGGCAACATCAACCGCCGTAACCGGCAGCGTCTGCAGCACCAGCCAAGCGCCCACACCGCCCGCGATATCGCCGGACTCGAGCGCCGCATACAGCGCACGCTCTCCTTCGGCAAGCTCGCGCGAGCGACGGCAGCGCGAAAGCAGCACGCGCCCGCCGCCAATGAGCATCACGGGCGAATAGGACAGCACCACGACATGGTCCCCGGCACGTAGCGGCAGCGAGTTTTCCAAGCGCACCTGAACATTACGGGTCTCGCCCACCGCCATGGGGGCCTCACCCTCCATGAACATGATGCGACCGACGACCTCGGCCGTACCCGCCATCACGTGCACACGCGCACCCGACTCGAGCACACGCGGCTTGGCTCCCTCGCGACCCAAATACGTAAACGTCATCATAAAGCGCATCGTTTGGCCAAAGCGGCCCGCCACGCCGAGCATCTCACCGCGATCGAGCGTGGCGACGGCATCGCCCACCAAGTTGAGCGCCACACGCTGACCGGGCAACGCCCGCGGCGTATCGCCATGTACCTGAATCCCGCGCACGCGACAGACCGTACGCGACGGCAGCGCGACGAGCTCATCCCCCACCGCGACGGGCGCATCGTGCAACGTTCCCGTCACCACGGTACCGGCGCCCTTGATCGTAAAGCAGCGGTCAATCGGCAAGCGCGGCGCGGCATCGGTGCACTCAGCACGGTCGCGGCAGGCATCCCAGCAAGCGGCAACCTGCTCGTCGAGCGCAGTCAGCAGGTCATCGATCCCCGCGCCGGTCTTGGACGACACCGGCACCGTCGGTGCGTCGGCAAACACGGTATCCGAAAGAAAATCGTCCACGTCGAGCTCGGCCAACTCAATCATTTCGCTATCGGCCAGGTCGCACATCGTCAGCGCGACCACCATATGCGTAACGCCCAGCAGCTCTAGCGCATGCACGTGCTCGCGGGTCTGCGGCATCACGCCCTCGATGGCCGAAACCACCAGCACGGCCACGTCGATACCCGTGGCACCCTGCACCATGGCGCGCAAGTAATGCGCGTGGCCCGGCACGTCGACCAGGCCGACGATCTTGCCACTCGGCAGCGCCAGCTCGCCAAAGCCCAGCTCCACGGTCATACCACGACGGCGCTCAACCTCCAGACGGTCGGGATTCTTGCCGGTCAACGCCTCGATCAGTGCCGACTTACCGTGGTCGACGTGTCCCGCCGTGCCAACGATAACGGGACACTCCACCAGCGCTTGAACCTCACTCATCGTGCAACCGCCTTCTCAACGCACGCGGCGAGCGTCGATGCCGCCGTCTCGATATCGCGGTCGCCCACGAGTGTGCGCACATCAAACAAAATGCGGTCGTGCGAGGCGCGCGTGACGACGGGCGTGTCGAAATCTTGGACAAGCGAGCGCTTGAGCGCGTCGACCGTCAGGCGCCCGTCGGCCGGGCAGACGGCCACGCACATCGTGGGCAGCTCGACGGTAGGCAGCGAACCGCCGCCGGGAGTCGACGACTCCTCGACGATCTCCACCTGAACGGCGCACAGGCGACCGGCCTTGTCGAGCCCGGCGACCATACGATCGCGCAGCTTGCGGGCACGTCGCTCCAAATGGGCCTGCGGAAGCGTAAGCATGCTGAGCACCGGAATATCGCGATGGGCAACATCGGCGCCATCCATGTAGATACGCAGCGTGGCCTCAAGCGCCGACAGGGCCAGTTTGCCCGGGCGCAGGGCGCGCATAAGCGGATGTGACCCACAGGCCTGAACCAGGTCACGACGGCCCATGATAATGCCCGCCTGTGCTGCACCGAGAAGTTTATCGCCCGAGCACGACACCAAATCGAGCCCTGCCGAAACCGAAGCCGGCGTGGTTTCTTCGCCGCCGCGCACCAAGATGTCGTCGGGCAACAGCGCGCCCGACCCCTGGTCCTCGTAGAACAGCAGGCCATGCTTATGGGCCAGAGCAGCAAGCTCCCGAGAGCCTACCTCCTCGTGAAAGCCCTCGATGCGATAGTTGGAAGGATGGACCTTGAGGATCATCGCCGTGTTGGGCGTGATGGCGCGTTCGTAGTCGCCCAAATGCGTGCGGTTGGTGGCCCCGACCTCAACGAGTTTGGCGCCCGAAGCCGCCATGACATCGGGGATGCGGAAGCTGCCGCCAATCTCGACAAGCTCGCCGCGGCTGACGATGACCTCTTTACCCGCGGCATGGGTGGCAAGCACCAGCAGCACCGCGGCGGCATTGTTGTTGACCACGAGCGCGTCCTCGGCACCGGTGAGTGAGCGGATCAGCTGCGCGGCGTGCTCCTTGCGCGACCCGCGCGAACAGGTGTCGACGCTGTACTCGAGCGTGCTATACCCGCGCGCGACCTCGGCCACGGCTTTGGCAGCTGATTCCGCGAGCGGGGCGCGACCCAAGTTGGTATGGATAACCACACCCGTAGCGTTGACGGCGGGACGCAGGCTCGGCAGCGCGGAGCGATGCGCACGCCACTCGATGGCCGAGGCCAGCTCGCGCTTAGAGCGCGGAGCGGCACCGGCACGAATCGCGGCGCGCTCCTCATCGAGCTCGGCCGCCACGGCAGCATGGACCACCGCGTCGCAGGTCTCCCCCGCCGCCTTCACCACCGGCCACTCGGCAAGCAGCTCGTTGACGGAAGGAATGGCGCGCAGGCGGGCGCGTACCTCATCGGACATGTTCTGGCTATCGCTCATGTGCGGCCTTTCAAAAGAAACGTAGATCAGTCGAATACATCAGCTGAATCAATTACTCGTTATTATCCTCGCGCGCCGCAATCTTTTCCACGCGAACGGCGTTTTCCTGGGTGAGTGCGGCGCCCGTCAACGGATCCCAGCGCAACGGCGTATGGTCGAGCGGGCCCACGCCCAAGGCTTGAGCGCCACCGGCATCGGAGCCAAACGAACGCCCACCCGGGGCGGCCGACGTAAAGATGCACGCCGGATGCAGATAGGGCGTCGTCTCTACGCGCACGCGATCGCGGCCCATGTCGCTCACAAGTTCGACGACCTCGCCATTGGCGATACCCATGCGAGCGGCGACATCGGCATTCATCTGCACGGCATCCAGGTCCGATCCAGCCTCGGCGGCACCTTGAGCCGCGAGCCTGCGCGAAGTATGCGACTCAAAGGGACGGTTGCCGCTAATGAGGCGAAACATCCCCGGGCCGGGCTCCACCATGGGAGCGATCCAGTTGGGCACACGACCCATGCTGGCTCGCTCCCATATGTCGCTTGCCAGCGCAATCTTGCCGCCGGCAAGCGGAATCACCGGCTCACCCGTGCGCGTCGGCAGCGCCATGCCCGTATCGGCCCAGCCGCGCTCCATGAGCTCGTCCAGATTGATCCCAAAAGGCGCCACCTGGGCGGCCGCCAGATCGTCAGACGTAAACTGGAAGTACTCGCCCACGCCACACGCCTGCGCCAGACCGGCAAAGATCTCCCGCCCCGGTCTCGTGTCGTCATGCTGCACGGGCAGCACGGCATTGCGGTAGAACACGTGCGCATCGTTGGCGCCAACGACCGTGCCCACACCGCGGTCGGCCTCCAGATACGTCACGTCGGGCAGCACGAAGTCCGAAGCACGCGCCGTCTCGGACCAGCGAATATCAATCGTCACGAGCAAGTCGAGCTGCTGCAAAATACCCAACCAAGCCTGCGCATTGCCATAGCCCGCACCGGGGTTACTGGCATAGACGATGAGTCCACGCAAATCGCCGGCAAGAATCGACTGACCGATGGTCGTGCACAGTCCGCGCACCGGATCGACCAGTGGATAGCGCTCGGACCCCAGCTTGGGCTCGCGCGGCACCGGCGGCGTCGCAAAACGAGTGGGATCGAGGTCGCCCAGTGAAAGCGGTGTGGGCGGATTGAGCGCGCCACCCGCATGTCCAATACAGCCCAGCAGCACATCGACCAAGCAGATAGCGCGTGCGGTCTGGGTGCTATTGGCATACGCGATGCCGATGCCACCATGAAAACCCGCATCCACCACAGCGGCAGGCGCGGCGGCAGCGAGATCGCGCGCCGTGGCGACAATCTCTGCGGCCGGCACGTCGCACATCGATTCGGCCCACTCGGGCGACCAAGCACGGGACGCCCGCGCCAACTCGTCAAAGCCCGTGGTATAGCGGGTCACGAACTCGTGGTCGTACAGGTCCTCGGCAATCAACACACGGGCAATACCCAACAGCAGCGCCAAGTCGCAGCCCGGGCGCACGCGCAGCCAACGGTCGGCAAGCGCGGCCGAGCCGCTGCGCCGGGGGTCGACCACGATAATCTTCGCCCCACGTCGACGGGCATCGTTGAGCGTATCAACGGCCCCCATCGTCGACGAATCGACAATGGAACGCCCCAGGTACATGATGCAATCGGTATGCGCAAGGTCGGAGGCGGGGCTATAGCCCAGGCTGTGCTCCCAGCCGGTGAGACGGCTTACCTCGCAGGCGCCATCGGCACCGTACACGTTGGGCGAACCAAGCGCATGCATAAAGCGATACGCCCAGTAGCGGTCGAACGAGGGCACGCCGAGCGTCATGCCCAACGCGCGCGGACCATGCCCGTCGACAATCTCCCCAAGGCGCGCTGCGATCTGCGCGAACGCCTCGTCCCACGAAATCGCATCGAACCCCGAGCCATCCTGGCGGCGTCGCATGGGATGCAAAATCCGGTCACGCTCGTCAAACGGCATTGCCAGGCGATGCCGTCCGCGGGCGCACAGGGCACGCGCCGCGCACGGATGCCCCGGCACCGGCAACTCGGCCACCACGCGACCGTCCTCAACGTGTGCCGCAAAGGCGCAATCGGCATAGCATCCCCCGCATGTGGTCACCAAGGCGCGACCGTCACGCTCCACAGCAGATGCCATCTCGATTACCCCTTTCATCAGCCAAACACAACAGGCCAAAAGCCCGGCAACGAGCCCCAGACCTAAAAAGCCTCCCGCACGGCAACGCCCCGCGGGAGGCCCAACGTCAAACAGACGGTACCTTACGCCTCGGACTTCTTGGCGTAGATAAACCAGTAGCCGAGCGCGACCAGAACCGCGCCGCCCACGATGTTGCCCAGCGTAGCGGCGGACAGGTTAAACGCAATGCCCGCGGCGTTGAGTGCATCGGCCCCGGCAACCTTGGCACCATAACCGCACGCATGCATCACGGCACCCATGGGCAAAAAGTACATGTTGGCAACGCAGTGCTCAAAACCGCAGGCCACAAAGGCGGCGATGGGCAGCAAAATGCCCACAACCTTATCGACCACGGTCTTGCCGGCGGTACCGATCCACACGGCCAGGCACACAAAGATATTGCACAGGATGCCGCGGAAGAAGATCGTCACCCAGTCGATCGTCACCTTGCCGGCGGCGACGCTCACCATGGAATTGGCGACCGCCTCGCCGTTGAGCTTATAGATGCCGGCCATGTACACCAAAAAGACGATGAACAGGGCACCGACAAAATTGCCGACCCACACGACGACCCAGGCCTTGAGCATCTGAGCCAGGGTAATCTTTTTGCTCTTGAGCGCGCAGACCATAAGCGAATTGCCGGTAAACAGCTCGGCGCCGCACACCAGCACCAGCACCAGGCCCAGGCAAAAGCACAGGCCGCCCACGACGCGCTGGGCACCCCAGCCCAGCGTGCTATCGCTCAAAAACACCGTAAAGAACAGGCCGCCGAAGGCGATGAACGCACCGGCGAACATTGCCAACAGAAAGGCCTTAGCGACCGGCAGGTTAGCCTTGGTCACGCCGGCGACCTCGGTCTTGGCCTCGATCGCGGCGGGCGCCAGACAATCGGGAGCGGGGTACTCTGCCTTGGAATCTGCCATGTCAATCACTTCTTTCCTATTCAGCAGAGGCAAGCGCTGCTATAGCTCCTGCCCCAAGCGGACAAAGTGGGAAAAGTCGTTGGCGGCCACGGCGTCGTACACGGCGTCGACGGCGTCAAAGACTTCCGGGGACATGGGGTTGTAGAACTCCGTGTCGCCCGGCTGAATCCCTATGAAGACGATATCATCACACGATTGCTCAATCTCTTCGATCAGAATCGACAGGGGAAGCGAATGCGTGGTGAACATCGACTTGCGGGCCACATCGCGCTTGTCGAGCAAACGGATGGCACCGACGGGCAGCGCCATGTCGGCGGCATCGACCAATACCAAACGCGGCGGACGTTCGCGCTTGACCTCGATGATGTCATCCTCGGGCGTCTGACCACCGTCGATGGTGTACCAACCGGCGATGGGCGTGTCCTCCATCTTTTTGGAGAGCACGGGGCCAGCGGCATCGTCGGCACGCAGCACGCTTCCCGCCGTGAGCACGATACCCGCAAACGGGGCGCCGTTCACACGTCCATCCACAACGCGATCCATTACTGCAACCTTCCCGTCAGATACACGCCCGAAACATCGCGCACGCGCTCCACCAAATCGCGGAACTTCATTAAGAACGCGACCTGCTGGGCATGCAGGCCAAAGTCGTCGTCGAACACCGAGATGCCGGCCTTGGCCGACCCGCGAAAACCGCGCTCGTCGAGCAGCGCATCGCAGGCCTCGAGCAGCGACGGCACCGCCGCCTTGTCGAGCTGGCACTCGCCAAAGGAGCGGATGGCCTCAAACTTGATCTTGGCCTCCCCCTCCGGCAGCGCGTCGATAAGCGTATAGAACACGTTCACCGGCACCGACAGGCGCGGCTCAAAGCAATCGAGCACGCCGGTGTGGTGGCCCACGGCGAGCGTGTAGTACAGCACGTCGCAGGCCTCCTGGGGAACGTCTTCCTCGGTCTCCACAAACTTACGCGTGAGCTCGTAGAAGACCACCTGGTCGGGCGCATGGCCCAGGCAGGGATCGGCGACGCCCTCGGCGGCCTCGTCGCTTGCGCGCGAGGCATCGCCAAAGGAGCCGCCGAGCATACCGGGACCCGCAAAGTAACCAGAGCGGTCCGTGAGCTCCATCTAGCGACCTCCGGCCAGCACCAGATCCTGCAGCGCCGAGTACACCTCGACGCGGCGCGGATCGTCCTGCTTGTCGATGAGCAACGCCATGGCACCGCGGATATCGCCCTTGGGCGCGCCCTCGAGCGTGTCCATAAACTCGTTGGCCAGGTCGCGGCCGTAACGGTAGCCGCTCATGGCGCGAGCCTCGCGCTCGATGGCAACGCGCAGCTTGTACGGCACGCCGGGGTGCAGAATATCGGCCTGCTCGCCGGCAGCCTCCACCGTGGTCTCGGCATGGAGCTTTTGGTCCAGCAGGCCAAGTGCCATGGCAAAGCCGTAGACGGTCTGCGCGGGGCTGGGCGGGCAGCCGGGGATGTAGACATCGACCGGCAGAATCTTATCCGTGCCGCCCCAGACGCAGTAGTTGTCGTAGAAGATGCCGCCGGTGCAGCCGCACGCGCCATAGGACACCACGATCTTGGGATCGGGTGCGGCCTCAAACGCGCGCAGGGCCGGCATGCGCATGGCACGCGTCACGGCGCCGGTGTACAGCAGCACATCGGCGTGACGGGGCGAGGGCACGACCTTGATGCCAAAGCGCTCGACGTCAAAGACGGGCGTGATGGAACCGAAGATCTCGATCTCGCAGCCGTTGCAGCCGCCGCAGTCGACACGGTAGACGTACACCGAGCGCTTGATCTTCTTAAGAAGGGTCGCCTTGGCCTTCTCGATGCTCTCGTCGAGCTCGATCTTGGTCGGGCGGTACTGAAGCCGCTCGGGCAAAAGCGTGGGTTCGGCCATGGTTACTCCTCCTTCGTATCAAAATCCATGATGATGCCCTCGACCGGTGCAGGACCGGCGGGGATCTCGGGCGCATCGGGGTTGAGCTCGCGGTCGATATACTCCGGGTTCACGCCGTGGCCGCCCAGATACTCCATGCCGGGGCCCTGGGGCTCACCGGACGCAAGCGTCTCGTTGGCAGCCATGCCGGCAGCGTTGCCGGTCTTTACGGCCGAGGCGGCGCGCAGGGCGTCGAGCTCGCGCTTGCACTCCTGGCACATACCGACGGTACGGGCAGCCTGCTCGGCCTCCATGCCGCCGGCCTTTTGCAGCAGGCGCTTGGCGTAGTCGATCTCCTTGTGCGGGGCAAACGGCTTGCCGCAGCGCGAACAGTGCTCGAGCGTGTAGACGCTCTTGCTGGTGAGGTCGTCCTTGCTCATGACGGCCAGCTCAAACTCCTCGGTGAGCTTGATGGCCTCCATGGGGCAGGCTTCCTCACAGCGGCCGCAAAAGATGCAGCGGCCATAGTCGATCGACCAGGTAATGGTATCGGCCGCAAGGTCGGTGTCCATGCGAATGGCATCGGCCGGGCACGCCACGCCGCAGGCACCGCAGGCGATGCAGAGCTCGGCGTTGTGCTCGGGCTTGCCGCGCATGTCCTTGTTGGTGGGGAACGGCGCAAACGGGTACTTGACCGTCGCGTCGCCGGCCTTGGCGTTGACCTTCCAAAGCTTCAGCATATTAGAGCGCCTCCTCATCGAGCGGAGCGGCCAAGGTGCCCTCGCCCGCAAGCGGCGACTTGTCGCGCCAGACGTTCTCGAACTGCTCCTTGTCGAGCACGTGGTCGCGCTTGGCGGCGACATCGGTCACCGTCACGCGATCGGTGCAGGAGTAGCACGGGTCGAGCGAGCCGACGATCAGCGCCGCGTCGCCCACGGTGTTGCCGCGGAACATGTAGCGCAGGACCGGCCAGTTGCTGTACGTGGCGGCCTTGGCGCGCCAGCGGTAGCACTTCTGGTTATTGCCGAGCATGGCCCAGTGCACGTCCTCGCCGCGCGGCGCCTCGGTGGCGCCGATGGCGTACTTGTGCGGGGTGTACTCCCAATCCGTGGTGAGGATGGGGCCCGACGGGCAGTTCTCGAGCATGGTCTCGATCATGTCGATCGAATCGTAGACCTCCTGGATGCGGACGGCGGTACGGCCGAAGGCGTCGCAGGTGTCGGCCGTGGCGGCGTGCATCTTTTGGACGTCCGGATCGGCGTAGCCGTCGAAGGGATGGTCAAAGCGCACGTCGCGGGCATAGCCCGAGCCACGCATGAGCGGGCCGACCGGCGAGAAGTCGCGTGCAATCTTGCGGTCCAAGATGCCGATACCGCTCGTACGCTCAATAAAGTTGGGCGTGGAGAGCAGCACGTCGACGAGCTCCTGAACCTCGGAGCGCAGCTGGTGGATGGTCGTGAGCGTGGAGAGCTTCTGCTCAGCCAAAATGTCGCGACGCACGCCGCCAATCACGTTGAGGCCGTAGGTCTTGCGGTGACCGGAGAGCTTCTCGGCCAGGTCCATGGACTTCTCGCGGACGCGGAAGAACTGCTGGAAGCCGGAGTCGAAGCCCGTGTAGTGCGACGCCAGGCCAATGTTGAGCAGATGCGAGTGCAGGCGCTCAACCTCGAGCATGATGGCGCGGATGTACTGGGCGCGCGGCGGGACATGGATGCCCTGAGCGCGCTCGACGGCCTCGGCGTAGGCCACCGAGTGGGCGCAGCCGCAGATGCCGCAGATGCGGTCGGCGAGGAACGTCACGGCGTCATAGTTCAGGCGCGTCTCGGCAACCTTCTCCATGCCGCGGTGCACGTAGAACAGACGGTAGTCGGCGTCGACGATCGTCTCGCCCTCAACGAACAGGCGGAAGTGGCCAGGCTCGTCGGAGGTAATGTGCAACGGGCCCATGGGAACGAGCGTCGTCTCCTTGCCCTTGGTATCGGCCAAGAACTCGTAGTTTTCCATGTCGCTCGCGGGAGCGGGACGGAAGCGGTAGTCCATGGAGTCCTTGCGCAGCGGGTACAGGCCGCTGGGCCAATCGTCGGGCAGCACCAGGCGACGACGATCGGGCAGACCCTCGGGGATCAGGCCGAACATATCGCGCAGCTCGCGCTCGCCCCACACGCAGGCGGGAACGAACGGCGTCACGGACGGGAACGTCATCTTGGCGGGATCGACCTCGGCACGCACGGTCACCCAGCCGGGGTCCTCCCCCTCCATGGAGATGACGTAGTACACGGCATAACGGCCGCACAGGCTGCGCTCGTCGTTGCCGATGATCACGGGGATCCAGCCGTAGCGTTCGTAGTACAGGTAGTGGACGGCCTCGGGCAGCTTGTCCTGCTTGACGGTGATCGTCAGCTGGTCCTCGCACTGCCACTCGACCTTCTCGATGCAGCCCGGAACGGAGCGGCGCAGGGCCTCGACATGGCTCTCGCAGCGACGGGCATACACCTTGTTCTCAGTTTCAATCATTCGTTACTCCACCTCGCTCTGAGCGGTCTCGGTACCGAACACAGCGCGGTACATCGGCGTCGCGTGAAGTTCCTCGGTGCTCTGCTCGAGCACGATGCCGGTAGCGGTCTCCACACCGTGCACGAGGGGCAGCGGGGTGGCAATGCCAAACCACAAGATCATGACAGCCAGGATGATTTCGGGGATAAGCATGAGCGCCGGGGCCTCATGCTTGCCCATGCCCTGGGGCGCATGGCCGAATACCGACTTGAGTGCGATACGGGTGAGCGCGGAGATGGCCACGGTAAGACCGAGGGCGACCACGACGACCAGCCACATGGGACCGGCGGTAACACCGGCGACAAAAGTCAGGAACTCAGAGATGAACATGCCAAAGGGCGGGAAGGCGGCAAGGCCGAGCAGCGCCAGGATGGCGAGCGCGGCGGTTGCGGGCGCAACCTCGACGACGCCCTGGATCTTGGCCAGGCTACGCGTGCCAAAGGCGTGCTGGATGTTGCCGGACACGCAGAAGGCAAGCGTCTTGGTAAAGCCGTGGAACACGCAGTGCAGCAGGGCCGCGGCGATACCCAGCGGGCCACCGATACCCAGGCACAGGGCGATAACGCCCACGTTCTCCACAGACGAGTACGCAAAGCGGCGCTTGAGGTCGTCCTGGCGAAACATCGAGAGTGCCGCCACCAAAATGGACAGCGTGCCGACGATCAACAGCAGAAGTTGCGGATACTCGGCACCCACGGCCTGGATGGTAAAGCCGTAGAAGCGCATGATCACAAGCATGGCACACTTAAGCAGAACACCCGAGAGCAGGGCCGAGACAGGACTCGGAGCCTGAGAGTGGGCATCGGGCAGCCAAGTGTGCATGGGGAACAGGCCAGCCTTGGTGCCAAAGCCGATCACGATAAACGCAAAGGCGAGGCGCATGAGCGTCGGGTCGAACTGGTCGGCATACGGCAGCACGCACGACAGGAATGCGGCCTCGTGGGCGTTGGGAATCACGTCGGCGGCGTTGGCGTAGATCAGCAGCGTACCGAACAGGCCAAATGCCACGCCGGCGGTACAGACCATCGCATACTTCCAAGAAGCCTCGAGGGCCGTCTTGTTCTTGTAGATACCCACCAGGAACACAGTGGAAAGCGTGGTTGCCTCCACGGCGGCCCACGTGAGGATCATGTTGTTGGACAGGCACGCGAGCAGCATGGTGAACACAAACAGGCTAAACAGCGCAAAATACTGCTTGGCGCGCTCGGCGGGCATGGAGCCCTCCTCGATATCGGCCTTTACATAGGGCAGCGAGAACAGCCCCGTAAGAAAACCGATAAAGCCGATGAGCAGCACAAAGATGGCGCCCAGCGAATCGAGGTGGAACCACAGGCCAAGAGCGCTCGCGGTTTCGCCGCTCATAAGGACGTCGCCGGCCGTCATAATCGACAGCACCAGGACGGCTGCGACGGAGACCAGGTTGAGACCGGCAAACACGTTATAGGACGTGTTCTTGGGCAAAAACGCCATGACCAGCGAGAACACCAAAGGAGTCGCGAGCAGGGCGAGAATCAACGTTTCCATGGACTACCCCCTCAGCTCGGACAGGTCGCGCGCATCGAGCGAGTGGGAGTCGTCCCAAATGCGACGCACGACGATGGACATGATGATGACGGCAAAGATGGCGTCGGTGGCGATACCGATCTCGATGATCTCGGGAGCGGTGGGGGCCAAAAGCGCGAGCGTCACGTGGCTGCCGTTTTCCATAAGGCAGTATCCAAAGATCTGCTTCATGATGTTGCGCTGCGAGATGATGCAGGTGAGGCCCACGAAGAAGTGAGCGAAGCTAATAGCGAGCGCAGGCGTTGCGACCTCGGCCGTGGGCAGGCTGATCTGCGTCACAACGGCAAAGCAGATCGCGACCTCGACGGCGATGATGCAGATGGCCCACGCGGGCTTAAGGCCGGCCTTGAGCGATGCGTCGCTCGGCTCGCCCATCTTCTTGTATGCGCGGTTGAGGATGTAAGGGACCAGGACGACCTTAGTGATAAAGGCAGATCCGGCCCACATAAGCAGCTCCTGCGCACCGGTAGTAGCACCGAGCGTAGCGAGCAGTCCCACGAGCACCAGCGACTGCACCGCATACCAGCGAATGGCGTGCTTGATGTTCTTGGAGACGACCACCATGGTGGACGTGACGATCAGAAGGCCGCCAAGGATGTTGACGATCGAATAACCCATGTCGTTCTACCTCCTAACCGATCCAGCTGGCCGAAAGCGGGCCGCTGACGATGACCATGATGATGAGCACGATGAACACGAACGCCATCGCGCGGGGAAGCGGGGCTCCCGCAGCGACCTCGTCGCTCGGCTCGCCGGGCAGGCAATAGCCCATCCACTTGAGGAACCAGGCGAAGGTGGCGACGGTCTCGGCGACCATGATGCACACGAGCACCAGGATCGCGACGTTGCCGGCACCCACAGAGAAGCCGCCGGCGATAATCTGGAACTTCGAGAAGAACGTGTTCATGGGCGGCACGCCGGCAATAGCGAGCGCGGCGACACCGAAGCCCACGCCCGAGATCGGGTACTTCTTTACGATGCCGCGAAGCTTGGGCAGCATACGCGTGCCGAGCGTAAAGGAGAACGAACCGGCGATCAGGAAGAACAGCGTCTTGGCGAAAGCGTGGTTAAAGATGTGGCAGACGGCGCCATCGAAGGCCAGCTGGCTGCCAAAGACCGAAAGGCCCAGACCAAAGAACACATAGGAGAGCTGGGCGATCGTGGAAAAGGCCAGCAGACGCTTCATGTCCTTTTGCGGCAGGTACATAAGGAAGCCAAAGAGCATGGTGACCATGGCGTCGATAATGGCGACCCAACCCACGATCTCGGGGATCTCGCCGGCAGAGACGAGTGCACGCGCGAACACGCACACGCCGACCTTAACCATCGAGGCGCCATGCAGGTAGGCCGAAACAGGCGTCGGCGCCTCCATGGCCGAAGGCAGCCACATGTACATGGGAACCTGTGCGGACTTGGCCCAGGCCGCAAACAGCACGAGCAAAAGAACGATAGCCTTGAGCTTGGCGTCGAGGCCGGCAATCGCGGTAATGGCGAAGGTACCGGTATGGGCAAACACGATGGCGGCGCCCAGATACAGGCCAAGCGCACCGATATGCGTAATGATCAGAGCCTTCATGCCGGCCTTCTTGGCCGTAGGCGTCATGTAGTAGCTAATGAGGCCCCAAGAGCACGCACCCGTGATCTCAAAGAACACGAGCTGGCCCAAAAGGGTCGAGCTGTACACAAGACCGGCCATGGCGCCGATGAAGGTCGCGAGGTACGCGTAGAAGCGACGACGCGGTGCGTCGGGATGCTCACGGTTATTCTCGCTCATATAGGGAATCGAATAGATCACGACAAGCAGGCCGATACCCACAAAGGCGGGCGCGAGCAGCGTGCTCATGCGATCGAAGGTGAATCCCATGACGAGGGTCTGCCCAAACGAGATCAGGGGGACCTGCGTGTCGGGCATGCCGGCGCCAGCGAAATTCGCGGCGAGGGCGATGGTGCAGACCGTCGAGACGGCGGCACCCAAAACGCTGAACCACTTGGCGTACGGACGGGGGAACAGGGCGACGAGCACCGAGGCCACCATCGGGGCCGCGATAGCGACCAAGCCGAGAAGGGACAGACTGACTGCAAATGACATTGTTTCTCCCTTCTCCTACACGCCGACGACCACGAAGACAAACGCCAGAACGGCGATGCCCACGACGGCCCAGGTCTGATTGCCAAGCACCTTAAAACGCGAGCGCGAGCAGGAGTTCTCGATCACGCCGCATACGACAAAGTCGATCAGGCACTTAACAAGGAAGATGACCGCGCCCAGAACGGCCGCGATACCCACGGCCGCGGGCTCGCCCCAGGGGACGAAGATCGCGCAGAACCAGGCGACGACCAGGACCTGCTTCATGGACATGGCGAGCTTGGCCATCGCAAGCGACGGGCCGGAAAGCTCAGCGAGCGGACCTTCCTGGAGCTCCTGCTCGGCCTCGGCCTGATCAAACGGCAGCTTGCCGAGTTCCATGTAGCAGGCAATCGCAAAGGCGATGCCGGCGAGGATCACAGCGACCGGCGCGTCGATGGCGCCCGTCATGATGTGCTGGCCCATGGTGGCGATGTCGGTGGAGCCGCACACCAGGGCGGCGGCAAACAGCGCCAGCAGCATGGACGGCTCGATGAGCACGCTCATGAGCAGCTCGCGGACGCCGCCGATACCGGCGTAGGCGTTGGACGAATCCACACCGCAGAGGGCGAAGAAGAAGCGGGCGAGCGCCAGGCTATACATGATGGTGATGGCGTCACCAAAGACCGGGATGGGGCTTTGTGCCGTAAAGAGCGGAAGACCCATCGCGAGCATAAAGGCGACGGCGAAGAACAGCGGCGGCATGATGCGCAGCGCAAAGCTCGCATCCTCGCTCTGGGACTCGGGGCGCGCAAAGAGCTTGGCCAGGTCGCGGTAGTCCTGCATGATGCTGGGGCCGCGACGGTTGTGCATCTTGGCGCGGATCACGCGGCCGAGACCGGAGAAGAACGGCGCGACGGCCATAACGACCACGCCCTGCAGAACGGCAAGTACGATGTTGTTCATGCTCTCCCCTCCTTAACCCATTTGCACGGCGAGCACGAGGAACACCACGAGTGCCGCGACGATGTAGCAGATATAGATGCTGTAGTTGCCGCCCTCGAGCTTAGTCGCGAGGTCGGCGAGCTTCTCGACACCCTTATGCGGGGCATCGACGAGAACCTTGTCGGGTACGGGCTCCACAGCCTCGGCCACACCGGTGAGCTTCTGGAAGAAGTGCGCGATGGACCAGCAGACGGCCGTGCAGCGGTCGCGCAGCGTGTAGAGCGGCTGCATAAACCAGGACACCTCGGAGGCAAAGGTCGTGGCCACGACGGGCATATGCTCGTTGGGAGCATAGCCGCATGCCCACGGCTGGGACTTCTGCACCTTGCCGACGGTCTTGAGCTTGCGATAACCGCAGGCAAGGCCGACGAGCACCACGAGCGCAATAGCGATCGCGGGCGTGGAGGTGGCAGCGCCGGAGTACTGGTTCATGAGCTCCATGCCCTCGGCGGCAAACACGCCACCGTACGGATGCAGCACGGACGCAGCGACATCGACCAGCACGGGCGCGATCACGGGAGCGCCAATGCCCAGCACGACGCAGATGGCCGCGAGCAGGCCCTGCGCAAACACCATGGGGGCGGGAACCTCCTTGGCATTGGCCGCGGCCTCGGAGCGGGGCGCGGAGGCAAAGGAGACGCCATAGGCCTTGACGAAGCATGTGACAGCCAGCGCGCCGGTAATGGCAAGCGCGACGGCAGCGAACACGGCCACGATCATGACGGCCTTGTCGCCCTGCATGGCAGCGTTAAAGAGCGACTGGTAGGTAAACCACTCGGACACAAAGCCGTTGAAGGGCGGGATGGCCGAGATGGCAAGCGCGCCAATAAGGAAGCAGATGGCCGTAGCCGGCATACGACGGAACAGGCCGCCCATCTTCTCCATATTGCGCGTACCCGTGGAGTACAGCAGCGCACCGGCGCCCAAGAACAGCTCGCCCTTAAACATCGCGTGGTTAAACGTGTGGTAGAGGGCGGCCATCAGAGCCAGGACGGCGATGCCGACCGAGTTGAGCGCCATAGCGGCCATGGAGGCGCCGACGCCGAGCAGAATGATGCCGATGTTCTCGACGGAGTGATAGGCCAGCAGGCGCTTGATGTCATGCTCCTGCAGGGCGAAGGCCACGCCGAGGACCGACGAGATCGCACCGAAGACCATGACCATAAGGCCCCACCAGACCTGAACGCCCGAGGCGGAGAGCAGGTCGAGGCCCACCTTGAGGATGCCGAAGATACCGATCTTGATCATGCCGCCGGACATGAGGGCCGACACGTTGGACGGCGCCTCGGGATGCGCCTTGGGCAGCCAGCCGTGCAGCGGGATGATACCGGCCTTGGCGCCAAAGCCAAAGAAGGCGAGCACAAAGCACACGGATGCGACCGCGGGGCTAAACTGCGTAGCGCGGAAATCCGCAAAGGCAAACGAGCCACCGGCGAAGTTGGTCATGGTGAGGAAGCTCGCCATGATGAGCACAAAGCCCACGTGCGCGATCACAAAGTAGAGCCAACCGCCATGGATGGAGTTCTCGTTCTCCTCGATCACGACCAGGAAGTACGAGGTCAGCGACATGAGCTCAAAGGCGACCAGGAACCAAAACACGTTGTCGGCGGTGATGACGAGCATCATGGACGCCACAAAGGTGTTAAAGAAGAAGCCGGCGCGGCCCTTTTTGCCCGGGTACTCATCAAAGTAGTTGAGACCGTAGATCGAGCCGGCAAACGCGAGCACCGAGATGAGCGCCACGAACAGGCCGGACAGCTGGTTGAGCAGCAGCTGGAAATGGGCAAACGGGAAGAACACGATGGTGTCGACCGACGTAACATCGCCCAGCACGGCCTGGATACCGGCCACAAACGAAAGCACCGCGGCGACGGCGCCGATTAGGCAGCCGGCGGTCTTGGCGGCGTTATCGGCCTTGATCAGCAGAACCGAGGCGAGCGCACCGATGCACGAGACGGCAAGCGATGCGATAAACAGCGTCATGCTATCCATTGTTTACGCTCCCTTCTGCTTTCTCGGACAGGCCCTGGGCCACAGCGGTAACGTCGACGACCGGACCGTTTTCGATCGAGCGCAGGCGCTTGGCCTCGTCGAGCTCGCGATCGGCCGCGCCACCCATGACGGTCAGCGCCTTGGTAGGGCACGCCGCCACACAATGCGGGCCGTCCGGATCGAATGCGCACAGGTCGCACTTGACAGCGCAGGTGTACTGACCAGGAGCCCACGTAAGCAGGCTGCTCAGGGACTTAGGATACGAAGGCGTCGGGTCGCACATGCCTGCGACACCGGCGATAGACGTGCCATCGGGATGGATGGCTCCGAAGGGGCACGCGATGGCGCACAGCCTGCACCCGATGCACTCCTGCTCCTTGACGTGGATGCGATCGCCATCGTGCTCGATGGCATTCACCGGGCAAACCTCGGCGCAGGGGGCACCCTCGCAATGGTGGCAGGCAAGGGCGGCCGAAATACCGCCGGTCTTCACGAGCGCCAAGCGCGGTGTATCCTGAAGACCCTGCATCCGGTGGGCGTCGGCACAGGCGGACTGGCATGTTCCGCAGCCGATGCACCTCTCCGGGTTGATGTCGATGAAGCGGTTCATCCCCACTTCCTTTCAAAATAACGGGCCGGGCTCCCGAACGTACGGGACGCCCGGCCCAAAAAGCCAACGAGAACGGGACTACACGATTTGGTTCACGTGCGTCTCGTCATCGAACTTGGCGGCGCCGGGCTCAACGTCCTGGGGAGCGGCGGCGTCCACCAGAGCCTGCTTGAGCTCGGTGTACTGACGCTCCACCTCGCCCTCAGCCCAGACCTGGTCGGCGATAGCGTCGACCTGGCAGGCGGAGAACTTGTCCTCGGGCGTATGCGAGACCGGGTCGACCTTGTGAATGGTCAGCTCGTTGCACTTGCCGATCCACCACTGGTAGGTCATATAGACCGTGCCCTTGTTGATGCGGTCGCTCACGTCGGCGCGGCTGTATACCTGGCCACGGCGGCTGTGAATCGAGACGATGTCGCCGTTCTTGATGCCGCGTGCCTCGGCGTCCGCGGGATTCATGCGGACAAAGCCGGGCTCGTCGGCGAGCAGCGCCAGCGTCTTGCAGTTGCCAGTCATCGAGCGGCAGCTGTAGTGACCGACCTCGCGAACGGTGCACAGAATGAGCGGGTACTCATCGTCGGGAAGCTCGGAGGGCGCCTCCCAGTCGTGCGCCATCAGGTTGGCGCGGCCGTCCTTGGTGGTGAACTTGCCACCAGCGAACATGTCGGGCGTACCGTGGTCGTTCACATCGGTGCTCTTGACCGGCCACTGGGCGTAACCGCCCTCGGGAGCCATCTTCTCGTAGGTTGCGCCCACAAAGTTGGGGCACAGGCTGATGCACTCGTTCCAGATCTGCTCGGTGTTGTCGTAGTGCATGGGGTAACCCATACGCGTAGACAGGTCCGCGAAGATCTCCCAGTCGTGACGGCACTCGCCCTTGGGCGGAACGGCCGCGTCAAAGTGCTGGAAGCTACGGTCGGATGCGGTAAAGACACCCTCGTGCTCGCCCCAAGAGGTGGCAGGCAGGATGACGTCGGCGAGCATGGTCGTCTGCGTCATAAAGATGTCCTGGCAGATGAACAGATCCAGCTCGGAGAGCGTCTTGCGCATACCGGCCGAATCGGGCTCGGTCTGCACCGGGTCCTCGCCGTAGTTGTAGAAGCAGTGCACCTTGCCCTCGTCGACCAGGTGACCCAGGTCGGTGAGCTTGTAGCCCTCCTCCAAGGGGAGCTTTTCCTCGGGCACGCCCCAAGCCTTGGCAAACTTGGCGCGAGCGGCGGGGTCGGTGACTTTCTGGTAGCCAGGGTACAGGTTGGGCAGCATGCCCATATCGCAGGAGCCCTGGACGTTATTCTGACCGCGCACGGGCGCGAGGCCGGAATTGGGTTTGCCGATCTGGCCGGCAACGCAGGCGATGGAGGCGATGGTGTGCACCGTCTTCAGGTTCTGCTTCTGCTGGCATACGCCCATGCCCCAGCCAATGATGGCAGAAGGCTTCGCCGTGGCGTACATCTCGGCAGCTTGGTGGATCAACGCGGGCTCGACACCCGTGATGTCCTGTACGGATTCGGGAGTGTAGTTCTTGATGGTCTCCCACCATTCGTCAAAGCCGTTCGTGTGCTCGGCGACGAATTCCTTGTCGTAGAGGCCATCGTTGACCAAGCAGTTGGCAAAGGCGTTGAGGAACGCAACGTTGCAACCGTTCTTGATCGGAAGGTAGAGATCGGCGATACGCGCGGTTTCGATATGGCGCGGGTCGGCGACGATGATCTTGCAACCCTTTTCTTTGGCTCGCACGATACGCCTTGCGACGATGGGGTGCGAATCGGCAGGGTTATAGCCGAAGAGGAAAATGCAGCCCGCATCCTCCATACCGGGGATGGAGCATGACATGCAACCTGAACCAACCGTGTCCATCAGACCGAGGACAGTAGGGCCGTGTCAAGTACGGGCGCAGTTGTCCACGCTGTGGGTGCCGATGCACGCACGCGTAAACTTCTGCATGACGTAGTTCGCCTCATTGCCGCCGCCTCGCGAAGAGCCGGTGGTCATGACAGCGTTAGGACCATATTCGTCAATTATGGCCTGCATCTTAGATGCGGTGAAATCCAGTGCCTCGTCCCAGCTTACGCGCTCAAGATCCGCGCCCTTAGTGCGGCGGATCATCGGGTGCAGTACGCGAGGAGTCAAGATCTTGGTGTCGTTGATGAAGTCGTAGCCGCTCATGCCCTTAAGGCACAGCTCGCTCTGGTTGGTGATGCCGTTGAGCGGTTCGGTACCCACGACCTGGCCGTTTTGGACCAAGAGGTTAAACTGGCAACCGGCGCCGCAGTACGGGCAAATCACTTTATGCTTCTCCATGACACCCTCCTTCCTTTCTCTGCTACCGAATACTCGGTACTTATTTGACAATCATTGGGCCTATCGCCCGACGCTTACGCCTCGTTTTCGATGGTGGCGCGGGCACGCTCGGCAGTCAGTTCTGCCAGACGCTCCTCGTCCACCAGGGTGAGGCCCTTGGTCGGACACGCCTCGGCACACGCCGGACCGCCGGGACGGTCCACGCACAGGTCGCACTTGAGCACGAAGCTCTTAGTCTGCGAACCCACGCGAACGTCACCCATCAAGACGGGGACCTGCGTGGTCGCCACGCTCACGGCGCCAAAGGGGCATGCCATAACGCAGCTCTTGCAGCCGATGCAGTTGTCCTCGTTGACGCCGATACGATGGTTCTTTGGATCAAAGAACAAGGCGCCCGTAGGACAGGCCTTCGCGCACGGAGCGTCCTCGCAATGGTGACATGCCACCGGCGCGGAGATCTCGTAGGTGCGCGTTACGCGCAAGCGAGGTGCGGCGATGTTGCCGGGAATATCGTGTGCCTCGATGCACGCCGCCATACAGGTTTGGCACCCAATGCAGCGTGAAGAATCAGCCACGACTCGTTTATTGCCCATGTTGTTCACTCCCTCCTGAATCCCATGCCGGAGAGACCCTGCCGACGTTGCCCCGGACCGCCCGTGGTCCGGCATCGGCGTATCGAGCGCATGCGGCGAAACAGGCACTTCGATAGAATTCCTCCAACGATATATAGGTTAAATATACGCAGTTGCAGGGGGCAAACTTGAGCATAGGCCCTGCAATACGGGTGTATTGCAGGGGTTTTGGCAGGTTGGAACTATTCTCGGATAGCTATAAAGGTGAGTGTATTACATGCGTAAATCCAGGGGAGATTTCACGCTCGTTTATAAAGGATGTAATACGTTTGATATATATTTCGCGCTCATTAACTTGAGTGCAATAAAGTAATGGTTGTAAGATTGGCTATTATTAGCCGATGCTGTATTTGACTATTCAAATTGCACGCTCATTAAGGGAGGCCAGTGATGTCATCGACTCAAAAACGAGCCATCCTGCAGGTGCGCATTCGCGAGGAAGACAAGCAGCATGCCGAGCATCTCTACGACGCCATGGGCACATCGCTCGCCGAGGCCGTCCGCCTTTTTGTCGCGTAGAGCATTTTGATGCGCAAGCTCCCCTTTCAGCCGGTCGCTGTGCGCTCAAAGGACGGCACCGCCGCCTATGGATCGCTCAAAGCCTATGGGGACCCCAATCGCCGCTCCGAGGAGCGCAATGCCTGGATTGAGTACCTTGCCACAGAAAGCGACGATTCGATTTTGGGTCCCGAGGAAGTAGATATCCATGAGTAGCACCATCATCGACGAGACCGTCATCCTACGCTACCTGCTTGACGACGACGAAGTTCTGTCACCGCGCGCCGCGAAGGTCATCGCCACGCGCACCACTCGTGTCTACCCCGAAATCATCACGCGCGTCGTGGTCACGCTGCGCGACGTCTATAAGGTTCCCCGCGTTGAGATTGCCGCGGCCATGAAAAGGCTGCTCGATGACGTCATGGTCGACGAACCCACCGTTGTCGCCCTTGCCGTCAAACTCTTTGGCAAGACCCATATGGACTTTACCGACTGCCTCCTCGCAGCCCGAACCGCCATCTACAACGATGATGTCGTGAGCTTTGGCAAGCCCATCATCCAAGGCATGATCGCTTAGAGCGTTCCCACAGTTTTGCAAGTTTCACATAGCCACCAACCTTATACTTG